>ENA-OSIY01000151-OSIY01000151.1-marine-metagenome-genome-assembly--contig:-NODE-151-length-39334-cov-9.451079_pt1 | contig 39334 bp, 47 predicted proteins | sample MGYA00237884_ERZ534233 | MGnify/ENA primary metagenome ERZ534233 (study PRJEB26412, sample SAMN06343840) | marine metagenome | isolation source: estuarine water | place: USA: Columbia River Estuary... | reverse complement strand
CTATTTCGAGCTCTCGCTCGTAATGCTTGTAACAGACGGGTAACGACCATCGAGCGTTGCTGATGATCGAGAGATGGCCAATCGCCTACCATCCGTCTAATTGCCTTATATTGTGCATTGGTAATACCAAACTGCTTTTCTAACTTGAATAGCTTCTGATTGTAAAAATTTACGTCAGTTTTATTTGAAACAATCGCATTCATAAATTGGCGCACGTCTGTTTCGTTTACTGACACTTTACGTTTGAACAACGAACTTGCATCGTCTGATATTTCATTAGCCAACTCGCCTATCGTCATGCACAACAACATATATAGATCGTTCCCGCCAGTACGGAAGGATTTGTAATTCCCGTGCGACTTGGTACGCTTTGCATATTCAACAGCTGATGGTGCAAACGCAAACTCATAGTTCAACAATGTCAATGTACACATATACAAGAATGCTAAGTCGGCAGCATCTTTTGAAGTATATTTGCTCACCTCATTTCGATTCCGTATCAATCTGCTTTCACACAAAGTGCCGATAAATTCATAGCTCATTATTATTATTCCCTGTAGTGTCCATTACTCTTATTTATCTAAAAACTTTTCCAAAGGTTCTGGATAATCCCAATCTTCCCAACCGTGAATGTTTTGTACTGCTTTGGCTAGATCTGAAAATATCTGATTTTGAACTTCAGGTGGAAATGATAACTGCACAGCTTCGATTACAGATTCAAACGAATTCATCATATCAGGGGTTCCATCTTCACCAAACAAGATATGAGCAATTTCATTCTTGTTTGTTATCGGCCCGTCTAGGATCTCATCGTTCTGCATCTTATTCCACGTTCCTTGCTTACTCTTTACAGATTTTCTATTAACTTTTAATAATCCGTTGCCACCCCACTTCCATCGAACAGTAGATAGTGGGCGTTCAAGTCCGTCAAGTTCTGCAGACTCCATACGATCCACACTCATAGCTACAGCAGCTAGTGCACGGTTACGGTGCGCACCTTTAAATTTTGATTCATTCTCTGCAGGTGAATGGTAATATGTTTTAAGCCAATCCACATCCCCGAACATGAAGTCTACCTGCACGAAACCTGTTCGTGGTTGACGACCATCTTTTGATTCATCGTACCCTTTGATTGGTACTTTAGTCGTAATGATCGACCCGACTTTGCGGACATTTTCTGCACCAAGCAAGTTACCTAGTGTTTCAATCATTGCCTTTAACTCTTCAGGCGATTTTGGAGTGATTGCTGTATCAATGTCACCAGAGTATTCTTTCTTACCAACTGAACCCAAACCGGCTGATGTAATTTCCGATATGCCAGTTTTATGTGCAAGCCACATAAGCGTAGGTTGGATTTCAGATATATGAATCGTTCCTACGTTTTCAAATGCATTACCACCTTCACTTATAACCTTTGGCTTTTTGCGGCGGTTGCTAATAATTTCATCCATTCTCATTTTTATAATCCTGATAATTTCTTGCCAACAAGCAACATGATTAAATCGCTTGTGGTCTTTGCATTACGTGCGTCTCGTGTAAAGTCGTCTATTCTACTATTCAGTTCTGCAAAAGATTGAAGTGTACGAGAATGAACATCGTCATTATACTCGAATTTACGATCCTCAATATTGAGTGAAAGATTTTTATACTCTCGCTTATAATCGTTTAACAGACCTTCCAATTGTTTTTTATAACGGCCAAGTTTAACTATAAGTTCAGCCTTCGCTTCAGTAGCGTCCACATTAGCTGATAATGATGTAAGAATTTCTTCCGGTGTTGTACCATGCTTACTTAAATATCGCTTAGCTTGATTTGTCCCCAAGTCCGGATGTCCAACAGTTGAGGCTAGATCAATCATCATTTTACCAATAAACGATTCTGCTGAGCTCACAGATGCAGCTGGTTTGCCAATATCATAACGTACTTGCCATACAAACTTGTTAGCTGCTGTGAACAAATCCTTATCTACAATCTTGAACATATCACCAGTTTTTGGATGACGCACAACCAAACCTTCAATCCAACCACCATCTTCAATCGATGGACCAAATTCTGATTGCGTCTGTCGAACCAATTTAGTCAGTAATATCTCTTTAATTTTATGTTTGAAACCTGAGCGATTGTCACTCGAGTACAGTAATTCGTTTAACTCTGCTCGTTTTTCTTTAACCACGACCTTGGTATTTTTCCATTCAGCAACTGACAGACCTTCTGGACGGGTGTTTAAAGGCATTGATATAACTTGAGCGTTTGTAAACTCACCTATTCCAGAAGAACCCTTCATAAACGATTCTAGTGCGTCCAATGCTGCGTTTAACTCGGTTGTTATTTTTTCATTCGAAGTAATGCTAGACCCACTAACTGTTGGAGTCTTTGCGAACTCCCACCAAAATATTTCTTTAGTCGTTTTGATTGTCGATCCGTCTAACGTATAAGGTGCTTCCAAAGTTGCCCTTGTACGCTTACCATTTGTTAGATTTTGAATTGCATCTATATCAGGATTACCTTTTGTCGGTCGCAAGAATATGACTCGATTCGTCTCAGCTGAGTAAGTTACAGTATTAGGAAGACGGCCGAACAATACTTCTACTTCAACTGCATCCCCAACAGACATTGCGCCAGCTTTTAACAGACTCGGAACAACTTTAGATATTGCAACATGAGCTGCTCTCATAAATGTCGTATTGAACGCAATGCCATAACTTGATTCATCTCGGATAAGTTCTTCACTGCCTTTATTTTCTCGGCTAGTATAGAATCCGATTTCGTCTACGCCAAACCACAGATTTGATCCATCAACCTTCTCAGAAATTTCATACTGTTCAAAATTGCGCAGCGCTGCAATCATTTCATCAACTGGTAAGTCTTCGACATGAGTTATCCCTTCATGTACTGACACAATAGGTGATACAATTTCACTCATTTTCACTTACTCATCGTCCTGAGAAAGTCTGGAAATGTAACGACTAAATTTGTCTACATTGCCAGACTTTATAGCCGATAGCAATCTTTTTTGAATTTGCTCTGCTAATTCCTCATCATAATTCTTCTGAATCATTTCCATCAAGTAGTGCGCACTTGTTATTACGTTGGTTGCACGTGACTCGACTAGTGATCCTCGATTCTGTTTTGGAACCAAATTGTCCAGTTCAAATAATATAGATCGTTGCTTGCTCATGTAAATTCTTCCTCAAATATAGCGATATTTATTCTTTTTGATGATTATTGCTGGAGTCTATTTACCAAGTTTCTCAATTCGTTTCCTTTCTTCAATGAGTCTTCTGGAACTTTGGGACCACCTGAAGTTCCTTTCTTTGCTTTGAGATTGTCGTATATTGATTCTGAATTTGACTTATACTCGTCTTGAGCTTTCGCTTGTTCTTCATCAGACAAATCAGTAATCCTTAAAGTACTAATGTCGTATGCCAAGTCTACTCTTGAACCTACACCACCCGAGTTACGAGTCTTCAACAACTGAAGTTGTATCTTGCCCTTCTCTCGCATTGGTGCAGTGTTGAAAATACCAAGCAAGTTATCCGATGTGTTAATTTTTGAAATACCACCTGAGATATGTGCATGATCATATTCAACACTTTCAACTGCCGAGCGATTCAACTGTGATGCTGTGATCATTACGGTGTTCGTTTCTTTTGCAATGTTACGCAGTTCTTCTGACACATACTTGTCCTTAACAAACAAATCAGACGGACTCACACGCTTGTCATTCGGGGAACACAAATCAAGATAATCTACACAGATTACATCCAATATCCTTCCTGTTTGAATCTGATATTCCCGCAACGAAGCCTTTAAGTCATTAGACGATGATCCGGACGGTGCATACAGAATCTGAAGAGATCCCTTATATTTTTTATGAAATGCTCGGACCTTTAAGTCTACATTCTCAATATCCTTGTAAATGCTATCAGATGCTGTTCCTGTGATCATACTATCAATTCGTTTACCGACCAAGTTCTCTGCCAATTCCAAAGTGATATAAATCGTATTCAACCCTTGCATTGCCGCATTAACTGCCAAGTTCTGCAAGAATACGGACTTACCACCACCTGACGGAGCTGCAAAGATTTCTAGCTCGCCTCTATTGAAACCACCATACAAACGATGATCCAATGATTTCCAACCTGTGCTAATCATTCCGTTATTGTCTTTCAAAGCATTTAATCGTTCTTCCGGATTCGCAAAATAATCAATACCGATGTTTTGATTCAATCCTACCAGAACAGCATCTTTAATTCGTTCTTCAATTGATCCGTAATTGCCTTCTTCTAAATCATCAGCACTGTCCATGATAGCTTTTTCAATTGCTTTATGCTTAGAGAATGTTCCAAACGTGTCTAGGAACCATTCTTGATGTTCAAGATAATCTTGCTGATTGGAATCAATCTCCAACCCTGCCATCGTCTTAAATTGATCATACGATGGAATTGAATTGTACTGATCCGAATACTCCATTAAAAACTCAACACCTTTACGAAGAGCTGGATTAAAATACTCAGGATTCACAATATTTCTTACACGCACAAATAATGACGGATCACTAATCATAAACGATAAAAATAACTTTTGAACTTCTATGCTGTAATTGGGCTGACTCATGTATTCGATATTCCTTGTTTAATGCGCAATTTAATTCTTAATGATCCATTTACACGTGAATCGATAATGCTCTTAATAGTTAGCAAGTATCCATATTTGTCTACTGCACTATTAGCATCTTTAATGTCTGGTGACCAATTCGGAAAGGCGACACTCCAACCTCTCTCAATAGCCACATCAGCTAATCCTACTTTCCCGTCCCTATCTGGGACCACAATAATCTCTGCTCCATTTCTATGTTGTTCGATCCAATTTGCTTGAGGTGATGATACAGTGTTATGCATAACTGCTACCCCATCAATAGCGAGTGCATCCATTGGACCTTCTACTATGAAAATGAATTTACGCTTGCGATTAATACTTTCTGTATTGTACAAATAGTGTTGTGGACGTTCATCATAATACTTCGGAATCTCTTTAACTGGCGGAGTCCCTGCGAATCTTGCTGTATACCCTACTAACCTATTCTCCCACATAAATGGAATAATCAAACGGTTATTCATCATCTTTTTTTCATCAGGTGTCCAGTATAGCTTCGGTATAATGAGACAGTTAGACAATCTGTTAGCAGCGTACTTACACACAGCTTGATATCTCGAGTTATCTTCATATTGCGATGCTGTTGCAGGATCTGTGATTAATACAGCTCCATCTGGTAAACTCGCAGACTCGAATGCTAACGTATTAGCTTCTTGTTGTTGCTGTATTAATCGTTCGGCAACTGGTTGTGCAGCTTCTGCTAGCATTTGCCATCGAGTAATCTCGAGAGCATTGAATCCCAACGCTTTGAGTAATTTACGAAATCCTGACGAGAATGACGTTCCCTCAGAGAACTTACTCGAATAGCTGCAGTTAAAACAATGATACACGATCGTATTGCCGTCTAGGAAGATTCCACCTCGGTGACGAGTATCTGCTGTTTCGCCACGGTGAGTACACATGACGCAGTTAAACGATATCCAACCTGATGCTGTTCGCTTGGTAGAATATAGCCGAGATAATATTGCTTGATATAATTCATTAGAAACCATGTCCCATATTAGCACATGATACACAAAAAGACAAGAGGCAAACTGGAATTAATTTCTCAGCAATACCTTGTCGAATGTTCCTGTGTTTGATACATCAGGGACATATACGAAACGAACCCACCTGCAAAGTTTAGTAAACGTCAATAACACCGGACCAGACTTGCCGACATACTCAATCGGATCAGTATACAAGTCAACCCAATCTTCGTTTACTGTTGGTTCAAACTCGTCCAAGCTAAACTGCACTTGAAGTGTTCCTGTAAATGATTCCATATAGACTGCTGCTGAATGTAACCCTACAGAAAAGTTATGTCCAGAATCACCGTCTAATATGTTACTAGCATATTCACCAGTAGCTTCGATCAAATTCCAAGAATTTGCTGCTAATGCAGGATGAGGCGTTGGGACTGCTCCGTCTATCAACTTGACCACACCCATAGCTCTGTGACTCAATGTAGTATGGAGGATCTTGCTGAAACCATCTATATCCTCTACTTTGACAGAAAAGTTGTAATATCCCGAATTCAAGTTAGACACGTCTTCGTAAGATACCATTACGCGAATACGACCTTTAGTAGAATCGAGTATCTGAACAGGACGTTGCAACACAACCTTTTGCGTTCTCGAGTGAAACATTGTGAATGTCAACTCCAGGGCGCCAACGTTGAATAACCGTCTGCTATCATCATAGACTGCGAAGTCTACTGCGTTGTCTGTACCTTTGTAAATTATTATATGTTGATCATGCATAGGAAATACCAGTCGTCCACCGTTGTTAATCGTTAATTCATATTCGTTCATTTCTACGTATAGTTGGTTGCTCATGCGGATATTTATCAAAAATCGTAGATTTTATAATAGACTAAATACTTATATGAATGAAGAATCTTTTAGCGAGTGGGAAGAAAAATATCCGTTTATGAGCTGCATCAGAGTTGGCGATGAAGACTTTTACGGTATTATACAGAATAGCAACAAGTCTACAATGACTATGTATTGCTTTGACAGACTATCATCTGATGATCACAAAAAAGCGTTCATAGTAGTTGGAGAAACGTGGTGGTGGGAATCAAACAGACAGATGCCGATCAATATCTTCCTGCATAGGGAGATGGAACAGTTCAAATACACCATGCGGAGCTTCTCAGTAAAGAGCTCCGAAGTGATGTTTGGACCTGTAACGTGCATTCACAATGTTATTAAAAAAAGAATCAAGAGACGACATATCACTCTTGTACGGAAAATTCCTTAGACGCTCGTTTGACCATTTGGTTCATTTGAACCACGATCGCTAATGCATAACCTACACTGTGACTCTTTTTGAAATGGTATTGACCGTCTTCTGGTTTATCATATACTGTTTTGTATATTTCTTTGTAACTCTTACCAAGCAAATGTCTCTTGGCAGGTCTGATGATCGCTAGGACTGCTGCCAATTGCTTAACTGAAACTGGCTTCATTTTCTTAACAATATCATAATGGTTTGCTATATGGAATAACTGCTCCACCACTTCTTTATGTTCAAGTAGTTCCCACATTGGGTCCATGTCAATCAATTCATTAAGCTCGTCTTCATCATTGATATCTTCATAGATGCTTACATTCAAGAAGTCAAATTTAAAGTACCCTCTATCCTCTGCTGTCTTGTAATCAATTGAAGCCATGCCCGTAGAACCATCTGTCGGGATACCTGTAAAGTAAACTCCTGTATTGTGCTTTTTGCCGGTACCTAAGCGTGCAGGGGTGCCTCTCACAAGGTTTAATATCTTATCCCGATCAGCACAGTCAATGTCAATATCTGGTAAATGCATGTTATAGTCCTGCTTGTTTTAAAATTGATTTAACAGATTCACAATCTGTTTCATTACTTGACAATCTTCTACTCCAGAAACTCGGATCAATCTGAGAAGAAATGATGCTCATCTGCTCATCTGATAGATCATTCAAGCATCCAATACCACTATCACAATTCAACAATATCCAAGGACTAATCCGTCCAGTCTTGAGCCAATATGTCAATAGACCTCTATCACACTTACGGAAAAAATCTTCCCAGCTGTGCTTATACTTTTCAGCCCATAACTCCATAAACTTGATTGACCGTTCCAATGCAACGTCAATCGACTCTCGTCTTTGATAATCGTTTATGTAGATTTCGTACGTTTCGTCTCTTATCCATGCTTCAATTTTTAAACCATTTTTAATTACGAAGTCAGTATATTCAGCAAACATAACAACTTGCATATCATAACAGAATTTACCAAACTTGGTAAACGAAATGTAGAATTTGTTCTTGACAAAATCTTCCCACGTCTTTTGTTTGGTTGACTGGTCTGTCATTTCGTAAAATCTTTGAAATGCGCGGAAACCCATCTGGACGTATTTCTCATCCTTCATCATGTTTCTGCGTTTCTTTTCACACACATGAGCTGCAAGAGTCTTTTCGCTTCGAAAGGCTCGGCTACAGAATTTGCATACGCTACTTGGACTTTCTACGCTGTTTCCCAAGTCCAAAGATTTCCTTGATTTTTTCATCGTCATATCCGAGTGCCTTTGCATGCTCAATAAGTTCTTCATCACTGTTAACACTTCGAAGCATCTCCACTTCATCGTTTTTCAATAACGGATTGATTGATATTAACCATTCTGTAACCGGATCCTTCTTTCCCGAGCCTTTGGGAGGTTTGATCCATGAATGGAATCCAACTTTACCTGTGCCTGTTAATGCCATTGACATCCACACAAGCTCCGGATGATCCTTTTGAAGAAGTTGAAAATTCACATTCACTAACTCGTTCGTCATTACTAACGCATAATCTGCATTATTTGCTAGACTACTACAGTATCGCTGATAGGTCCATAATGGAAATCCAGCTTTCTCTTCTGGTGTACAATTGTTCCAATATTGTACATCATTGGTATCAATTGCTCTACACAAATCTTTGATTAATGGCATTAAAATACTAGCTCACTGACGTCAATCGTATCTGGGATTTTATTAGTCTCTCGCGACAAAAATATACATGGGGCGTTTGGTTCTTCTGATAACGGTACTATCAAAAAGCAACCAACTCGAATCTTCGGGAAGAACCACTTTACTTCCGAATACATATTAACAATGTTTGCAGAATGGTACGATGGCATTCTTCCTGTTTGCGGATTAAATGTGAATACTTCAAAATCCTGATCGTTTAGCTGATCGATCGGAATCAATTCCAATTCTCCAATTCCTGGATCCCCTATTAATATCTTCCAATCAAATGGAGGATTTTGCAACGGTATTTCTACAGTATGTTCAGTTCCGATCTTCAATACCATTGACGGAGCGTTGAAACTCTCCACAAAAATCAACGGCAAATAATGATAATCAATATGATCTAGGTCGCTGCAATCCAATACACAATACCTGATATCGTCTACTACGTCAGGAATCTTTCGTAGGTCGTAACTGATATTATCAACTGTTAAAATGTTCATTTAATTTCCTATAGGTTTAATTTTGTAACTGTATGAGGGTATTGAGCCTCATTATAGAATTTCTTCCGTGTCGTCAAATGACGTTTCGCGTATTTGCATGAGCTGGTAATGTCCCAAATCTGTACATGATCTTTATCTTCCGCTACTCGAATTCCTCGACCAATGGATTGAATTACTCGAACAAACGATTTACCAGGTTCGATCAATACTAGATTGAAAATTCGTGGAATGTTGATACCAACAGCCGCTACACCATACGTTGCAATGATAATCTTATTCGTGGCCGTTGCAACATCATCATAGTGATCCTGTCGAGTAACGCCTTTCATCGTACCGTGAATGAAAATACTGCCCTCCAACGATTCCTTCAAAAGTTCACCTGATGCAATACGATCGACTAAAATCAGAGTATTGCCACCCTCGCTGATGTTATTAATCATGTGAGAAATAACTGACATACGTTTCGTGTCGGTAGTGAGATATTTCAATTCTTTAGGATAGTTTGCAAATTCAACTTGGTCTTGTAGCTGGAGGATGTTTACATCACATTGTGCCAACAGTCCTTTTTCTTGCAACGACTTTGCAGAGATTTGGTTTACTACCTCACCTAATCCGATCTTCAATGTAATTCTGTCTACGTCTTCTTTAGGAATGGTTCCAGTCAATCCCCAACGAATCGGAATGTGTCGGAATGGTCCAGTCAGCAATTCTTTCAATGCGTCCGCTTTCGACTGGTGGGCCTCATCAATAATTACACACACAACGTCTTCAATAAAATCAGCCATAGTGAAGTCTAAATCGACAACCTTCTTCGATTTCTTCATTAATATATTTAGGCTTTGCCACGTGCAAATTGTATGAGTTTTATTATATTCTTTTCGATCGCCAAAGAAAACTCCTACGTCTAATCCGAGATTGATATAGTCTGCCTCAGTTTGCGTGACAAGACTTTTATTCGGTACAACAACAATCGAGCGACCATACGGTTCAACTTTCTTCGACAGTGCTGCTGTGATCATTGTCTTCCCAGCCCCTGTAGCGATCTCTTGAATACACTGTAAGTTTTCCAAGAATGCGTTAATTGCTTCGACTTGGTGGTCTCGCAGCATAATTGGTTGTCCGGCAAGTGGATGCTTCTTTGGCCATAATGTGTCTGCAAATGACTCTTCTGTTATTGTTTCAAATTCGCTCTCGAACGGAATACGCTCATCGATCACTTCAATCTTGTAGTTGTGTCTGTCGATGATAGGAAGAATCGTCTCCAGTAGATTGAAGTAACTTCGACCGCCAGTATCAAAAAACTTGATACACCCGTCCCAACGTCCTAGCTTATAACTAGGCGTATGTCTTGCATACGGCAAGAAGAACTTCAACGCGTTGCCGATATCTCGGCGTAAAGCTGGATCAAGATCGTCAAATTTTATATTGACCTCATCCAGCACTCGGAGTGTACATTGTTTCATTTATCCACCAACGATGAGTACACTGCTGTATAATCTTCACCATCATTTTTGATGGATTTTGTTTCCACCAAGTTGTATCCGTCTAGTGAACAAAGAACATGACGTCTGGCATCAGACTTATTATTGACGTATTTAAAATACCCATCAATTTTAGGTTTAAACATGTCACCAGCGGTGGAAATGTCGTCTAGCAACTCCCATAGATATTTTCTTTGCATTTCTAATTCTGCAACACGCATTGTTAGTTCATATTGTGATTGTTTCATTTATTCACCATCTCCAAGGTTTGATTTTTAAGTATTGTCATGTTTAATGTTCATTTTCATTTCCCATCACGTTTGTCTTGACAAACCCAATCAGTGGTCTTGTCTTCATTTGTCACCAACGTACATTCATATTGACCAGATGCAACTTGAATTCTGCCTTGTTCGGTAGCAATCAACGCTGCCGCGGGAAAAATTATCAGAATCAATGCCAATGCGACAATTGCATTGACACAGATAATCATTCCAATCAGACCAAAATTTGTATTATTCATAGCATTATTCCTTGGTTTATTTCATTATACACGAGAAACTCGTTTCATGCAAGTCATTTCTGCCAATCTTTTCCAATTAGTTCCGCCGTTCAGCTCGGTCATACGCTTCAAGTCAGCAACCTTAGTAACCATTCGCAAACTCACTTCACGCATGCGCGGAGCATTTTCTTCAATGAATTCCATCACTTCCATTTCTTCAACCGGAGTAAAGTTGTAAGATTTCAACATGCCATCGTTAACAATTTGCTTACAACGCAGGATGCAATCTTGCAGCGTATCAAGAGCTAGGTCCATATAGTGACAACGCGACATGATCGCATCTAAGTGATCTGATATCTTTGAACGGCGAGAGTAATCAAACTTCAAGTTGGTTACAAAGATGATAGCACCTTTAAATTCGAAAGTATTTGGCATATCTTCTTGTTTCAATGTTCGTGATTCAGTATTCCAAGAGATTGTACGTCTCTTGCCAGAATCGAGAGCTGCTTTTAACATATTCAAAGATACTTCGTCAAACAAGACCGAATCACAATCGTCCAGTACCAACACTTGACGAGGATCTTTGTTCTCGTACAACGTCTTATAAAGACCAATTGGCGACATAGCACCTTTAACTACTGATACTTGTTTTTCTGGATCAAATCTATAGTCTCCTAGCATCAACGACACTGCTTCTGCTTGCTTTAGTGTCTCATCGATGCCGAATGATTTACCAACTCCTGGAGGACCAGTTACTACCATTCCACGAACATGACCCATCGCGACAGCCATTGTCATTTCGTTAAGAACAGAAAATCGTTCACGGATGCGGGAGATTGCTTCTTCGAGAGTTTCTTTAGGAGGCTGCACAATTTCAATCGGTGCTGAGCCATCTTCAATCATTTCGATTGATTCTGGACCAGAAACTTTAATTCGGATAATCGGCTTGTCAGGACCAAAGACGGCAGATCCGTCAACGGTGATAAAACGTTTCTTGGTACCAATAGTCAGTTCTTTGACTACTGGAAATATCGTATCAAGTACAGGTTGGTTTTTGTACGAACCTTCGATGACGCGAACTGACTTCTGCATTTTTTATTCCTCAGTGATTTCTCATTCAATATAGATACTATCCTATGGAAATAGAAAAAGGTCAACCTTTTGAGCTGACCTTTGTGGTATTCAGAATTGATATATTAGACTTCCACAACACGTTCTCCTATTAATAATATTTAGTTCGATCTATGCATCATTTCGAATCTTTTCTTTAAGTTTGGCAATTGCCTGCTCATGCTCTTCGATTTTAGCTAAAGATGAAGAGTTCACTTCCTGTTGCTTGAGTTCTTCAATTTTAGGGCCTATATAAGTTCGAAATACATAGTTATCAAGAGATTCTGTAACTGAATATTGCACAACATCATCTCCGTTAACTGGAGCGTCATCAGGGATTTCAATTGCATTGATTGCGTGTTTGAAATCACCCCACGTGTGTATATTATGGACATCGCAGATATCAGAATATATATGAGACAATGCAAGTTTAGCAGGAAGCTGATAGAAATTGGACGTATCAAACGGCTTAATATACGCAGTGACATCAGAATACTTTACATATTTGCGATTGGCAGCGTACGACTGACGAAGTTGTGGAGGGTAATAGTTATCCCATGTATTAATAGGCATATCAGCCAATTTCTTGCCTGTCGACAAAGAGAAACGTGTAGATTTAACTTCTAGGTACGATTTAGTAAATGAATACTCGTCTAATTGGACAAGATCAAACATTTCACCTTCGCTGTTATACAGTCCAACATAATCACCAACTTTTAAATTTTTCATGCGCGTTGCTCCTTGTGCTCTTTTATAAAGATTTCAAAATCTGTTAGATAATCATCTGCGACCATCTTCCAACCGAGTACGTACTCGTTGAAATACTCGGTGTTCTCCACGAACTTGTGTTCGTTTTCAGCGAAGATTTCTGGACCAAAGTCCAATTCATCACCATAGATGCCTTCGATGTAATAAGTGTTGCCGCCTTTTGCTTTCCAATACTGAGGACATTCGCCTTCGCCATCCCATCCATGCGCGCCGTAGTTTTCCATGATCTGAGTTTCGATACACATTTTCATAATTCAACTCTCCGAGCGATTTCCTATTCAATATAGATACTATCTCATGGAATCAGGAAAAGGTCAACCTTTTAGCAACAATTCTTTGTCAGTAACTTTTACAAAAGTTCTCTTTCGTTTGTCAAACTTTAGTGGCTTTTCGAAGGTAACGATGGTTCCATTGATAACATTTCGATACGCTGCTAACCGTTCCGACTTAACGTCTATCAAGTATATATGATTGCACGTTTGCGGATTTGGCCATATCGTAGTTTCTTTCAATACGTTAAAGATAATCATCGCTATCTCCTCTCGTCAAGTAGCTTATTGTCTTGTGACTTTTTCAAGTTCGATTTGTAGACATTCATTTAAGAACGTCAATCGAACAACACCCGCGATTCCCATAATGCTGGTGGAGGTTAGCGCTATTATGATTATCGTTGTCCATTCAAGACTCATTATTATTTCCCCACTTTTTTGTAAGCGACCATATCAGATTCCAACTCTTCTAATTCTTCATACACACAATAAGATGAATGGTTCTTGATACCTTTGTATGTAACCCAATTATCACCATAATGTTTGGACTCGATCACGTCAACCATGTGAGTGTCACCCAAAACTACAACGTAACCAGCTTTAGGGATATAACGTGTGCTTGATGAACCAACAGTTTCAACTTCAAAGTACTTCTGCATAAATGATTTCATAATTCAGCTTCCTGCGTGATTTCCTATTCAATATAGACACTATCCTATGGAAACGAGAAAAGGTCAACCTTTTGAGTTGACCTTTAGTACTTTCATCCTGCTACATTGTATTCTATTATGCGGGTGGCAGTGTTACCTTGCCTTCGTTGAGCAGAATTGTTCGGTTAGCTAAATGGATATCCTCAATGGCTTCTCTATTCTGTCCGAGATATCGAGCAGCATGATGATTGCTAATCATTGCTTCATTTACATTTGTTTGAACATCAAGTACTGAAGTCCAAATCGTTCCTAACACCCGACCGAATTTACCTTTATCATCTAATGACGTTTTAATAATCATCGACTCAAGATTAGGGTCTGTGAGCATATCAGTTAAAAATTGAGTTGCTGCTAGTCCGAATACCTTTTCAATTGGATCGCTTGTTCGCTTTTCCGGCGTGTCGATTCCGAACAGACGAACACGTTGTTTAATCATCACGTCAAATCCCAAATCAATCGTTACGTCAACGGTGTCACCGTCTACTATACGATCCAAACTGCGTACATTGTATGTGTATAAATTACCATATTCCATCTTCAATTACCCCCCCAAGGTTTTTAATATTTCCCGATCAACTGCATCTTTAATTTCTTGTGACATCGCGATGCCGGCTTGTTCCATAAAGCTAATTCGTTTTTTAGAATTAGCCCATAACATTATAAGTTCAGCTTTTTTCTCGTCACTGCACGTTAACATCGATAACCATTCATCGAATGAATGGATATATTCGCCATTAATCCAAAATTCGTTTGTATCTAAAAACGTGACAGCTGGTCCTGTTTCTCTATGTTGTTTGCCATGGTAATACCACTCTTGTTCACCATCACCCCATATAATTGCAGGCAAGTCATCATCGCGATGCGGTTTGCCGTTGGTGTCATACCAAAATTGATCTCCAGTGTCAATGTCATCAGCAGGCCTATTGGGATCTTGATTCTTATATTTCATATGACGTTCTCGCTTTTCTTTTTCGCTTAGGATTAATTTTCCGCCATACGTTGCGTTCCAAAAGCCTTTCATCGGCTAGTCATGACTTTATCAGCAAGACCATATTTAACTGCTTCATCCGCGCTCATAAAATAATCCCGTTCCATATCAGCTGACAACTGCTTTAATGTTTTGCCACCAGTATTGTGTTCTTTATAAATTCGGGTTAGCGTATCTTTCATCTTCAAGATTTCTTCAACTTGAATTTTCATATCGGTAGCTTGTCCGCCAGCACCACCGCTGGGTTGGTGAATCATGTGACGTGCATTCGGTAAAATGAATCGTTTGCCTTTCGCACCGGATTGTGCAATAAGACTGCCCATACTGCATGCTTGACCCATTACGATAGTGCTAACGTCCGGCTTGATGAATTGCATCGTGTCGTAAATAGCCATACCCGAAGTTACTACACCACCTGGGGAGTTGATATACAATTGAATATCTCGCTTCGGATCATTTTGCTCCAAGAATAGCAGCTGGGCACAAATCGCGCTTGACATACCATCTTCGAATTGTCCGTTTAACATAATGATTCGATCTTTCAATAAACGGCTGAACAAATCCATTGAGCGTTCACCGTTAGCTGTACGCTCGATAACAAAAGGAATTAATCCTGACATAATTTTAGTCTCTTATATAGTTGCGTCTTCTAATCCGGCTGCGCGGAGTTTCACAATATTATTGATCTGGAATTGTTTCGTTTCCAGTCCTTTGATGATTCCAATATATCGATTTCTGACAAGTGCGAATTCGTTAATTATTTTCGTCAACGTTACGACCTCATCGTCACAATCAATATACTGCTGAGCATCTCTGCTACTTAATGCTCGAGCATAATGCTCAAGCAGCTTTTTGAACTTTTCACTTCTTAGCTTACGAAGGTCAATATTCAATGATTCTAATATACCCTCAATGGTTTGGAGTTGAGCAAAGCGATGTTCCACGACTCCAGGGATCATTGCTGATTGCTTTTCGATAGAACCTTTTAAGGCGACTTCGGCTTGGGCAAATGTTAATTCCCTTTCATAGAATTCTATACAGTCGCCAATCCGAGTTAGGTCATCCGTAACTATTCGAAACCAATTCATTTGATTTACCCTTTAGTATTCTTCGTCATGTAACTTTTCGTTAATGGCTCTGTCCAAATACTTGTCCGATCCTTCAATGTTATTCAAATCTTCAATTTCGTTAAACTCGTCATACAACGTAACCACTTGACGGGCTGCATCCATACGCTCTTTTGGTGGGATATATGATGAAACGATGCTCCACATTTCAAAAAAGAATTCTGCTGTCATAATTACCTCGGTTAAATAATGGAGCCTAAAATTAGGCTCCTTGTTAGTTATCAATCTTCTAAGTTGGCTTCTTCTTCAAGAATGTCTTCTACATCAGGACCCAACGTTGCATTGTTGTCTTTAAGCAGATCCTTTGCAGTCACGTATTCCATAATCATCTCCAGCTTGTCGCCAGTCCAACCTTTACGGAATGCTTTGTGATATTCACCTTCTGCATCAGTGAATCCTAGACTGTTTCCATCTTTAACTAGTATCCCTGATTTTTCGAACATGTCAACTAGACCGCTGTATGGATCCATCCCTGTTGAATAAGGAATCTTTAATTGGACGCCTTCAAACGGTTTCGCATAACGAGTTTTCATAACTTTACAACCTGCTCGAATGCCTCGAACATCTGAAATTTTATTACCTGCCTCGTCTTCTTTGAGTTTCATCTTCTTCATTGCGACTACAATGCTCGATGCGTAAACAAAGCCTTGACCACCTGAAATCTTATCATCTGGATCAAACATATCTTGCGATGCGTACGTGTGGTTTGTTGCAACCATCCCTACGTTATGCGATCCAAACATATTAACACAATTACGAACAAGTGACGTCAACGACTTAGCCTTACGACCCAAATCACCTTTCATGTCACCTTTATCAAATTGATTAATTTCTGTTGGTGTTAATAGCATACCAAGCGAATCGACCACAAACAAAATCTTTGGTCGGTCTTCTTCTGGCATTTTCTTATATTCTGCCATAAACTCAGAAATTGTTTTAGCAACATCATCAACCATAGCCATAGACAGCTTCAATAGCTTATCCGGACTCGTGTCAACTTTTAGTGCTTTCAACCATGCTTCGTCCAATGCGTTTTCTGAATCTACAAGTATTACAAAAATGTCTTGATCTTGTGCACTTTTTATAATATTACCAGAAACGATATACGATTTACCAGCACCAGATTCACCTGCGAACACTGATACTTTACCTAACGGCACTCCCTTACGGAAGTCACCACTGATCAGATAGTTAAGAGCGTAACTCCCAGTCGATACCCAATCTGTCGGATCCGTAAATCCAACACTCAATCCTTCAATCGATTTTGTAATCGATTTCTGGAATTTTGATACATCAAAAGCTCTTGCCATTTTATTCTCCTAAGAAATGTACTGGGGCCATAAATGACCCCAGCTATCAACTATCAATTAACCGCGATTTTTCAACATATTGAGAATATCTTGAGTAGACTTCTTAGGTTCCGTGCCACTTGCTGGCATAGGCATTTCTGGCTCAGCTGCAGGTTCTGCTGCAGTCGGAACATTCTTAACTGCTGGAGCTGTTTCAGCTACTGGAGCTGGTTGTTCAACGGCTGCAGCTGTTGCTGTAGCCGGTGTTTGTGCAGGTGCCGACCCTGTTGGTGCATCCATACCAAATGGACGGTAGTAATGTCCCCAACGCTCTAGATCATACAATTCGCCGTTCATGCTCGCTTCGAACATTTCTTCGATAGCATTCATGTGTGCAGCAGTTGGCTTTGGTGGTAACCATTCTTTCAAGTCATTAAGACCATACTGCTCGATGGCAGCCATTTCTTCTTCTGACAACGTACGTTCACGGCGCGCATACGATGATGTATCGTAGTTTGCCCACTGGCCATTCACACCCTTGATCAAACGGAAATCAGTACCTGACGTAAAATCAGTTGGCAAAGACTCCATATCAGGATCCATCAAAGCTGCTTTAATTAGTTTAAAGATAGATGGGTTGATATTAAATTTACGGATTGGATTCTCTGGCTTTTCGCTATTTGATGGATCTTCTACGACAAAACCTTGAAAAATGAATGATCGTTTCTTCCAATACTGTCGGGCCAGTTTTTCTAAAGATGGATCTTTGAACATTGGTCGCAGCATTGCATGGATTGGGCAAGACATTCCTTCCCACATTTCCACACAAGGAACTTGAAGGAATACTTCTTTGGATTGATTGCCACCCTTTACACCTGGAAAGGTCATGTTAATCATTTGACGTTCTACCCAGAAAAAATCATTTGACGTATCACTGTCAGGCAAGAATCTTAACACACTTGTAGTGTCTTTGTCATTGTCCCAAAAGCGATATGTTAAGTCTGCTGATTTTGTATTGGATTTGCTGTTTTGCGAGGTGTCTTGTGCTTGTAGTTTTGCGCGTAGTTCTGCTAGTGTTGCCATGGTTTAGTTCTCCTAAGGTTTCATGGACGATTCAACGCTTCATGCATTGTAAATCGACTATTATGTCCAAATTATTCAGACATAACGATGGTATCTCGACATCATTCGATGCCGTTCATACTCGAGTGGATATTCTCTATCCACTTTAGTATAGTTTACAGTGACTTTTTTCAAAGTCAACTGGTTATTCTCTATTATTTAATCATCTGTTGCGGATAGACCATCCGGTAGGTTACACTCGCTATCGTTCCTTATTTGCGTCATCAGCTGCTTCATCAAATGCTTTAGGTTTATTGCGTGATAGTTTCGTTGGCTTAGTTGTCGATTTATACTTACGTTCAAATTCATGAGCGGTCTGTTCGTCTGACACTTCATGTCCACGAACGTCTACTGATTCCTCAACATCCCCGAACTTGAATGACAAGTTTGATTCCATCTCTTTCTGTAGCTTTACGAGTTCCTCTTTGTCCAGATTAAAATCAAGTGGAAGAGTCCATCCGATAAATGTTCCGCGATCTTTTCGAGCGTCAATACCTTTCTGCTTCAAAGCACCACCAATAACTCGATGTGCCATTCTGCGAATTTCATTAGTCTGTTCAGAATCTAGTCCAGCATCGAATAATAATTCAAATCCTTGACGCGTACCCATACGCAGCGCTTTTGCACGAATAAACAAAGCGTCTGCTATCTTGCGCCATATAGACGTCTTACCATCATTATTTCCAAAAATTGTATCAGAGGCTGATCTAATCGCTGAACGATTTAATGATACAGCCTCATCGAGCTTTTTTGAGTCAAATGTACCTCGAACTTTAACAACATCACGCAACGTAACCTTGTTAGGATTGTTCATTGATTCAATCAACTTTCCCTTAACTGGTATCACATACGATGATTCTAATATACCAGCCTTAACTGCTCGCTTTAATACTGTATCCAATCGACCCGTTCCTCTCACTCGGTATCCGGCTGCTGCCTTTATGGTACCTTCGAAAACTTTCGATTCTGGAAGTTCAGCTTCATCCGGAAATGATTCATCATCAAACTGTTCAGGTTCTTCTTGCGGTAAGTGATCCATTCCAAATGCATTTTGCTCTTTAGCACGCTTTAACAATGCACTGACAATTTTTACTTCGTCTGTAGTTACGTTTGCATCAGATGATAGTTTATATGCCAATGTACCTAGATAATCGCTCAAATACGTATCTTTAACTCGAGCATTCAATTCGCTTAACTTGTACGCCACTTCAGCTCTCGCATCTGTAAACTTCAACGTTGCCGCTGTATAGTCTCGCTGGTTCTTGGACATTGGGGTGAATTCAGCTTGTTGAGCTAATGTCATCATGTCTGCTGAAGGACCTTTGTCTTTCTTTTCACTTAGCGCGTCATCGCCGTAAGCCTTTTTTGAATCTTCTAGTGCTCTTATTCTTTTGACCATTGTAACCATCTCCTCGAGTTCTGTGGTTTGTTCTAATTTACCGAACTCTTCCGTAATGTTATTACAGTTGGAGCATTCGGCTGGTAACGTCTTTATAATATCTTTTGTCTTCATGTAACCGCGAGGCGATTGCATGCTGCGCAACGTACTATTAGCATACTTCATGCGCGATTCTATCATACTAATCATTTGTTCAGACATTCCGTTTTGCTTGGCAAAGTGTCTTGTCTTTTTGAGAGTTGGCAACTCGCTGCAAACTTCTACAATTTGCTCACCAATGTCGTCATACATCGAACCTTCTAGTGATATATGATTACACATCGCACGAGCACCATGGATTGAATTGGTAGGCATCGCAAATCGTTCGCCTGAAGCCGTCTCGATGAAAATACTCTTGATGTTTCTGCTTCGTGCGCCACGCTTCTCTTCGTCAACTGCTTTCTCGTGAACTACTTTGATTCTGGCTCGTGGTGCATTACTCTGATACGATCGCTTCAGGGTTCCTGACATTGGTGAAAATGCTTCCGCAACTGTTTGGTGAGCGAAATCTTTCGGTGTGAGCGATTTCCCGAACTGGCGAATTTCAAAATCAACACCTGCTTTGACGGACAAAGATCGAATAGTGTTGATTAACGGTTTAAGTTCATCAACTTTGGTCGTATTGCTCGTACCAATTCTTATCTTATCTTCTGCTCGGTCTGCAGTTATCATCACCCGTAAGTTGTCAACAAAGAATCGTGTTGCTTCTTCAGATGCGATAGTAGTTGTTCCGTCATCTTTAAATAAACGGATCTTATATCCAAATCCTTTAAGGATTTTAAAAAGCTCATTTGTTATAGTTTTAGTATTCATGTCTCTATTTATTAAATCCTACAAGAAAGTCATTGGCATTGGAAGTTGCCAGTCTTCCAGAAATCCTTCAATGCCTTGATTCATAACACCCATCACCTTTTCATTGTGACGCTTCACTTGATCTGCTACTCGCACGTTTAACAATGCTGCTGATACCAAATCATCCTTTTCACCAATTTTTGCAGCATAACTATTACCAATTGCTACAAAGTTTTTTAGTTCAGATATTAACGGTCTACTTCTTATTTTCATATTGTCCGATTCAATTGCCGTCTTCAACAAACTACAAGCGAGCAATTTTGATTTATTTGTGGTAGTAAATCCTTTTCTTGAACGTCTTGAACCTGCACCACTTTTCTTAGGCTCACTAACAAATTCCCCTTTAAATGTTTCCTCGCCTGTATCTTCAATAACAATCAAACACGCTTCGCCGATCGAATTGTTTTCAACTGACCAAAATAATTCCGGATCTGGAGACAAATCAGTATATCCAATTTCGTCTCCTATTTGTTTTAATATTTCACGTAACAAATGAATCTGTCCGTGTATAGGTGTTTTGTTATGACACCATTCAGCGACTTGTTCCTGTGACGGATACTCGAATACTTCAATTGCGGCATTATCACCGCCTGTGCCTAAACTAGGATCGAGTGTTACAATATACACGTTACCTTTCTTCGGTTTTTTGTACCAACGCACCTGTCCAGTCTTAAACATAGGTTCAGACGCTTCCAATTTTAATATCTTCAATGCATTGATTAACGTCTCGTCATATATCACAAACTCACAGTTAGACACGACAATTCCATCTGCCAAAAATCTGTTAGATTTTTTAACACCGAATATATCATACACACGTTCTTTATACAAGTGATCTGTGATGAAGCGGACAGGTTGTAGGCCGGTGTCAGTCCATAACATATCTTTATTGCACAAATCTTCTGCTTTCACTTTACCACGGTCAGTCCATATTTGATGCTCAGGGGTTACCGACACGTGGTTAGTATCAGTATGAATACTTATAGTATGAGCCAATCCTTTATCAACAACTCCTTCAAAATCAGAGAAACCGTCTGGAGTCATTATCTTCAACCCTATATTATTTTTATGATAAGTTTCGTTCATTAATAAATCTCTTTATATGTGGTTTTTGGAAACTTGTTTATTAGCTCCATTACAACGTTAGCCGGTGCATCGAATTGAATAACGTCCATAGTATCAGTTGAATCAATACTCATAGTGGCTAACCATCTATGATGACCATCTATTATATAATTATCCGATGTAGCTAATAACGGTTTTACTATTTTAGCTTTTCGAACTGCTTTCATCATTCCGTCTAATGTAAAATCTTTTTGAATAGGTTTTAACTCTCGAGCACTTATTGTATTCTTTTTCCAATTGACGTCATGAGACTTCATATACTTAATCAGTTCCGGATAATCATCTTTCTCGATCTGAGGCATTTCGCCACGTTCAATTCCTAACGTGTCAGATGGATGAGGCATGCTTGATACCAACTCAAATAGTTTCATTCCATGCCTTTAATAATTTACTCAAATTACTGATTGATATAAACTCAGTAGTTCCGTCTGGATACTCAATTTCGACCATCGACTTACCTGCCACGCATAAGTGTTCTCGTTTAAATCGTTCTTCACCGACTCGGCCTATTTCTTCTTTTGCCCACTGCTCATCTCTTTCAGGATGTTCGTGCCATAATGCCAAGAAAGGATTAAATCCGTTTATACCAACTTCTGTTGCATTGCCATGCTCATCAAACTTCTTATTTGCACCAGCCCACAATAGTGCGAATTGATCTTCGTCACTGTTTGGCGTGGATGTGATAATAGCTTTACCACCTGTCGCTAATGTAGGGGAGATTGACGTCCAAAATTCTTTTGCAATAGTTGAACGTACAAATGCAAATTCGTCACAGTACAATAATGATATAGAAAGACCACGACCAGTATTCTCAGTGGTTGCTTGAGATACAATTCGTGATCCGTTATCAAATTCAATCGAGCCTTTATTATAGCTCACAATACCGCAGCGTATGTGGTCTGGTGCACACTCATAAGCAAAACGAATTCGCTGCATGATTTCCAACGCACCGCTACCTTTGTGTGCAGCAATCAAGATCGTGCTGTCAGGAACAAACATAGCATACCATAACAAATAGCCGGCAGCTACCGTTGTTTTTCCCATCTGGCGACCACACATATTGATACTAAATCTACACGTATGATATGACGTGATCAATCCCTTCTGATACTCAAAAGGGTCAAACAGCATGCGACCTTTAGTTGGATGCTGAATGTACATAAACGTTGTCATAAAATATGAAGGACCAGTAACTTCATGCATACATTTCTGCAATTCGTTTATCTGGTCTTCTGTGTAGGATACTTTCGTATGTGGCTTTTTCGTTAACGAAGTATCGGTTCCGAAACCTGCCATTCGGTGTTATCCTCTAAATGCTTGCCACTTCGCTAATAATGCTTTATATTCAGCGTTGCCTTGGCTTGCAGTTTTCTTTGTCTGTGCATTGGCTGGTGCCCAATCTTCTCGATCATACAACTGAGTCTGCTCTGATAACGATTCACCTGATCCCATACAGTCACTACACTGATGACCCAGTTCGTCTATCCCGGTTCCGTCGCACAATACACAACACTCTGACGATTCGTCTATAACAGATCGCGATTCGAATATTTCGCCAGTATGATCACACATTTCACATCCAGCACCATCACAATCTGTGCAGATATTGGTTGCAGGCTCATTATCGTCATACCAATCATTTTCAGTATCGAAGTCGTCAATAGATTCATCCATTTCGCTATAGTCGTCATAGTCAGGATCATAGTCGGTTTCGATTTCGCCTGAGACTATCTCGCCATCTATCAAATCTGGCATGTCTTGTTCGAGGTCTCTTTTGCGTCTTGCTGCTGCGATGTTTGCTGATGCACGTGCACCTGCTCGCTGCATAGAATTACTACCACTACCACTACCTCTACCTTCGTCTACAACGAATTCGTCATCAACGTCAAATTCATCATCGAGACTATACTCTTCATCAGCAAATTCGTCATCTGCACCAAATTCATCAAATTCAGGTTCAACATCAAATTCGTCATCTGCAAATTCGTCATCTGCAAATTCGTCATCCATGTCCATGCCACCAGCCATTTCAGTCTCTGCGGCAAATACACGAGCTGCATAATCTGGGTCAGCTTCGTACATTATACTAACAACAGTTTCTTGTGGATAAGCAGACATGCTCATAATTTCAGATTCGATCGTCTCAGCTTTTACGCCTGAATCAACCAAGTCTGCTAATTCCATAAAAGCGATTCTGTCGATTCCGCCATTAACTTTGGCATGATCACGGAGTGCTGATGCAAATAATCCGCCTGGGGCAAGTTCGCCTAGCTCTTCATCCATACGTCTTTTCATTTTGAATCCCTCTTGCTAATTTCATCTTTTACTAATTTGTCATTGTATTCAGAACCGTAAACTGTTTTGGTATCAAATGAAGATGCTTTATCTTCTGTATTCAATAAGGCGTCCTTGCCGTCACTCAGTCCAACCTTTACATCAAGAACGTCCATATCGATAAGTTCTTCTAGCGGATCATTCTCGCCACGAACTTGAACGTAATTGATAGAAACTCCTGTCTTACGTGCAATGTGATCACGTACTGTCTCTGTGCTAATAGGTAATCTTGTCTTTGCCGTTATGATATTAATCTCGCCCTTGACCGTCTCGTCAAAGTCCATTGGGCGACTTTGGAATACTGTCTTCTTGGGAGCAGACATACTAACCAAATCGAATCGTGCAAGAATTTGCTCGATTGCATCTAACTGGTCATCATCAATTGCGGGAATCGCAATCTTGATTTTGTATTCATACTGCTTTTCGGCCTCTGCCAAATACTGTTTTAAACTTTTCATATAAGTCTCCCGTACATAGTGTTATTTATCAGTAAAGCCATTATTATTTCTGACTTAGACGGCGATGAAGCTCATTTCTATCGATAAAGCTAATATCAACCTCTTTTTCTTGAGGTGGACTCTCTTTTCTCATATCAGCTTCAAATTTTAGGCGTTTTAGTTCTACTTCAACTGCACGAAGGCGAGTTGTTGCTCGGGCTGTTTGAGCTGTAATAGCATTCTTCATCAGTTGTGATGCCCCCGTTAAAACCTGGTCTGCAAATTCAGGGTCGATTGTGACGGTCGTCATCAATTCCTTAAACGCATCCATCGCTTGGGTGGCATAATCGTCTAACTTTTTATCAGTGTCTGATAAGTCAATTAATGGTGCTATTGCTTGATTCACTGACGTTGCATTTACCAATGCTCGTTCTAGGTCTTCTGGAGTAGAATCGTCATTGTCAATTATTTCATTTGCTTCGTTCATTGCTTCTCTAAGGGAAACTAAATTAAATTCTTCTTCTAATTTGCGTGTCATCGTTTTGGCCTTCTCGGTTTTAATTTGGGTTTGGGCTTTCTAGGAGGTTTCATAAAAATCTCATCTTCTGTGATAATTCGGAATTTTAATCCTTTTTTCTGAGACCATGCGTATGCAGCTAACCACTTCGCTTTATTTACAGCTGCATGCAGCATGTCTTTTTTAGACTTTGCATGTTCAGCCATTGTCTGCGCTTTGGGTTTAACCTCGATCAATTCTGCATGATTCTTGCCATTCTTGTCCAAGTATACTATAATAAAATCCGGAACGTACACAGTACCTTTTCCTGTAAGTGGATTAACATAAGGAATTTTTACCACTTCACTGCCCCATTGAACAATATGTGGATGATTGTCACACATTTGCATGAACACCAATTCCCAAGACGAGCGATATCGAGGTGCTGATTTGTTCATGCACTTGTCAGGATTTCGTGGTGTGAATGCGCCTTGTTTGAATTTACCCATATAAGGTATTTATGGGATTATGTTTCTCAAAATAAAGTCTACAGTAAGGGCGTTGTCGTTATGACGAACTCCAACCTTGCTCCCGACAGGTCTGAGATAATTGATTAATGACAACCCTTCTCGAGTAAAACCAACAGTTGTCGATGATACTTGATTAACGAGATCTAGCAATGGTACACCTTTTCTAACAGATGCTTCTACTAGCAAAGTTGCATACGCATTAACAGCATCTTCTGATAGATTACCAGACTTTTGAAATACCCCTCGGGCAATATCAAACTCCGCAGGATTTATAGAAATTGGGTGGGTACCGTATGTTGAAGCATTTTGGTTTGTAGGTGTAACAGCAGCCGACTTTATTTTGCCAAACGTCTTGATGCTTCTTGTTGCGTTGCTTGTCATTATAATTCCTTATTTCTTGATGCCGAAGATGCCTTCAACGAAACTGTTAGATATTGACCGACCACCTCTTCGCATTACACCATCAACTACAGTAGCACCGGTCGGGTTTGCATTACCTGACGGTAGTCCGATAATTTCACTACCACCAACAAGAATTCCTCGTTCTAATAAACGAGCTGCATCTTCCGCGTCTCCGTTGAATAATTGTGATACGTTAATGTTGTCAATATCTGTGTCTGTTAATGCTGTGAATCTATGAAGACCATCTTCAATAGTATCCTGTGCAATATCTTGCCAATTGTCACCAATATAATCTTTAGCGTCATTATAGACGTTTGATAGTGCAGCTCCAAAATCCAGACCGCCCCAGAACCCAGGAGATGCATCTTCATCTGAAGACGTTTCAACTAACGGACCACCTGCAGCACTAATTGGATTAGTTCCTGATATTCCTGGATGATCGTCAGCATAAGCGTACTCATGTGGTGTTATACCTCGTAAAAACGATGCAAACTGCGTAGCAGTGGCTTCCCTGCCAGAAGCATCCCCGCCTGCTCCCATCCCTTCATTCAATGGATTGAAAACGCTACCGATCGTATCTGAGATCCGGATAGCATCCTTGCCATAAACTGCGTTGTCACACTGAAATTGCATAGTAAGCTCAGCCATGTCAGTACTCTCGAGATCGAAATTGCCGTGAGCCATTGACATGATTGTAGGATTCATCATATCAACTCGATGACAATATCCCGCATGTATCGTGTACACTTCTATTCGCGAGAACAGACCTGCTGTGCTTATCTTATTTCTTAAATTATAACCAAAACGTTGCAAATTGAGATCTGCAGCGTGGTGATATCCTGGCAACGTTGAATCGCGCCATACTTCATTAATTCTACTATTCTGATTGACGTCATTACCATTCGAGAAATAGTAAGAATATATTACACGCCAAAAGTTACGAGTCGATTGGTCCACACTATCAAGGAATGTTACATTAGTAGGATCGAGCTCGACTTTCTTAACAAAAGTTCTTGGCTTATTATACGCAGACAGCGTCTCTGTTGATATTTTGAATGACGGTGCATCAATTGATTTAATTTTAACATAGATCGAGGCGTCTTGCTCGTCCATATTGCCCATGTGTTCAAACTTCAACTCATCTCTAATACGATTCGCGACTTCTGATGTTTCAAATACAAATCTGGCAAAAAACTGCCGCTTAGCTAAAGGTACCGTTGCTCTCGAATTATTTCCCGAACTTGCAGACAATCCTGGGGCCAACAACTTAGCAGCATATCTAGCACCGAGAAATTGCCCATACGGGTTTTCAGCTTTTTGTGTTGCTGCCGCGTTTTTTTGTTTCGTTGTAGCAGAAGTAAATTGCGGCGGCTCGAGTTCAGCTGGTGCAGTCTTGCGGGCGACTTTAGCTAAACTAGAACCGTGAGCTCTGCCAACGACTGGTTCGTCAGTCGAGTTGTCTGTTTTAGCTATAGCAGTGCCTACAATTCTAGGTGTTTTTGATGTTGGCACCAGTTATTACTCCAACATGCTAATATTCGAGATATCCATAAATTCTTGCTCAGCATAATCATAACGCATTGCCAAATCAATCTGAACTGCATCACTTGAAGAATAATCCAGCTGAGTGAAGTTGAATGATGTAAAGAAACAACCGCTCAATGTCCATGTCTCAAATGCTGTTTCGCCAGTTTGTCCAGCTTGTCCACCGTCTAACATCATGATCTTAGTAGTAAACTTATAATCGTTACCAGCTTGTGCTGATTCTTGATTCATGTGGTTCATCTGACGCTGCATTTGTGCTTGAACAATCTTAGATGATGCGTTATCTATACCGTCACGAAGTGACATGTTAATAGCAGCCCACTCTGGCTTTTGAGCATAGTACGCAATAGAATTGTAGCTATGAACGGTTCCTTCAGCAAACGCCAAGGTCGGACGATCAACTGAAATCACGTCTCTTGTCAGAACACGGCTTTCCATGTCCGGAAAAACGAACTCGACCTTAAACTTATATTTTAACTTTGGTTGAATAATACCAGTAGTACCAGCACTCTGGATACCAAATTTTTGTGAATTATATGTCATGTGAGACTCCTCTAATAATAACATCCATGTAACTATTTATCAGATTTCGTGTCAATTTTAAATTGGTATTTGAAATGTCCACAATCCCATATTCTATCATATCCTTGCAACTGTCTATTTTCCCACTCAGTCTTCGTTTGATCATCAGTTACGTTCTTTCGTAATGAATATCTATGCAGTCTTTTCATTCCAGTTATATACCAATAAGACGGTGGTGATACACTATCCAAAACAAAACCTAACTTATCATAAAATGCAGTCTCGTCTGACCATCTTCTATCGGCAAATGTTACTACAGTGTTTGGTTGTTCAGTGCGAACGAATGCCGCAAATAATTTGCTTGCGCCACCAATTACAGTATTACCAATTCGACTAGCAAATCTATCAATCTCCCATTCATTTACTTTTTTTGATATATTAGATTTACTGAATGTCATAACTGAGACTAATGTATTTGCACTAAACAACCCAAATCGCATATTACTACGCCCTGAACCTTGAAGGTGATTAACATTTAAAAATTCATTTGCGTCCTTTGGTGATATTTCACGAACTTCACACTTGCGTGCATATATACTTTGAGTGTGAAGTCCTAGTATCGTATCAAGGCGGCTCAATACGATTTTCGGAGTATTAATCCATTCATCCTCGAATACCGTAATTAATCTTATCCCAGCTTTAGCACACAATTCCAATTTTCGCAAATGATACAAACGGTCTTTTCCGTTAAGCTCCCCGTGCCAATAAAGTCCGCAATATTCAATAGCAATATTTTTAGACGGAATATATATGTCCAATTCCAAAGGACCGATTACACTACGGTTTCCTGACTCTGCAACAATTCCTCTAGCGACAATATACTCATACAATTCTATTTCCGCAGCACTCCGCGAATTATCCTTTGGATAACAAACGTCACAAACGTCTCTCGTCACGCCACGCTTGGAATCTTTAAATATCTGTTTGGTTCTTGAAAACTCATACCCGCATGACGTGCACCGTAAGGACAAAAAATGCTCATCGATATCGTTTAATAACATCAATCCCATTTCAGAAATTTGCAACTTAACGGCATCTAGTGTCTGAGTCTTACGAGCTGCTCTGTACTGTTTAGTACTTTCTATAATCTTGTCTTTTGTTTCTTGCGAATGTGTACGTCCTTTAAATGGTGCAAAGTCGTACCCTCTATCTATTTTAGTTTGAATAGCTTTTGCAGTACGTGATTGCATCTGTTCTGGATTCTTAGCTGCATAATCGCTGATTGATTGAGATATTTTTAGTTTAGTTTCATCACTAACTTGGCGCCCCTTTAAAGGATGTGTGTCTGTCTGACGCCAGTGGTCATTACGAGACACAGCAGCATCTCGTAATTTGGTTTTTTGAGAATCAGACATCTGTACACCTTTATTGTGAGGAATTCGGCCTTTTAGCTTTTCCTTTTGTTCAGCTGTCCACTGTCTACGTTGACCAAATGAAGGATTGTTTGTCCCTGTCATACTTCTGCTTTTCGCCGCGCGATATTCTACAGACGATAAACTATCATCTCCGAACTGTAAGCGATATTCTGACGTGTTAGTATCGTGTGTTTTAAGGTGGGAATTGGTTATTTGACTCTTAAATTCTCGGTTGCATATTTTACATTGAATCATAGATCGACCTCGTAATATAGTCTATAAAGTATTATATTACATATTTATCTTTAAACAACAAAAAAGAGGCCGAAGCCTCTTTTATTTGACAATGTTGCTTATTAAATCATTGCTTCGCCAGTATTCTTGATACGTACTGGGATATAAATGAATTCAACAGCTTTCATAGGCTGGATCGCTACATCAATCCACAATTCGTTTCTGTCGATTCGAGCAGGTGTATTGTTAGTGGTATCACAAACTACCAAGAAGTCATACAGTCCACGCTTAGAGGCGATATCGCCCATAAAGTTATTAAACATTGTAATAACATTATCACGAGTACGCTGATCGTTGGGCTCGAACAAGAACGGCTTAGACATCGCTTCAAAACGATCTCGTAGGTAGTTAACCAAACGTGCCACGTTTACACGATCCATAGCTGATGCACCAGGATTCAAAGTCTTTTGTCCGTAAACAACAAGACCAACACCAGGCATAAACGTCATTGGGTTGATTCGCTGAGAATACAACACGTCACGCAAACCTTCGTTCAACGATACAGGTACGTATTCGCTGTTCTCGTCCAAATAACCAACACTTGATGCGTTAGAAATCAAACCACGGTTTGAACCAGCTGGTGCAAACCAAGGATACGCTACAGTATCATTATAAGAAATTGTTCGAAGCGCCATGTGTGATGCAGGAACTACAACCTCTGCTCCATTTGTGTTTGTTGCCAAACCGCTTGGATAGTATACACCAACGTACGGAGAGTTAGTTGTTAAACCATCTTTACCGTTGCCAGTTGCATTGTTTGCATTAGATCCCCAACGCTGAATGTCTGTTCCTTTAGCTTTCAATGTGAATGGTGTGTCAGCTACTACGAATGCAGTTTCCTTACGATCAACGTTCAACGTTACCATTTCGTCAATTAGCTCTGGAAATCCAGGTGCTGCAATCAACGTAAAGTTAACTGTTTCAGATCTTAGATCGTCAGTTGAAGCCATAACAGATGCCATTGCTTGAACGATTATTTTCTTAACTGCTTCGCTACCAGAGTACATTGCACCCGATGATTGAAGTCCGCTCTCTGTAACCCAAGTATCGCCGGCAGCAGGGGCATAATCGCGTACAAATCTCTTAACGTTGTATCCACTTGCACGCATGTTCCATGCTAGCATTCCAACAGGATATAACGCTGCGCTTGGTGCATCTGTGTGAATAGAAACAGACGATCGAATATCAGCAAATAATATACCATCAGTTGACGTTTGATCGGTGTTATCAAGTTGATTCCACTCAACACCATCATAACGATGAATAGCTGGATAGTTGTCAATGTCTGCAGTATCTAACCATAGATCGTTAGTAGCAGGTGCTGTTGGACGTGCTGACGATACAAACATACCGTCTGTATGATCGACCCAATTGGTACCATCTGATACCAAAAGATCAAATTTAGAAATATTGGTGTCAAACCAAAGAGTACCGTCAAGTGGGCGACCAGTTGGCGTTGCTGCTTGCTCAAGCGTTGCGATGTCGTTCCAAGCAGAATATATGCCTGGTGCAATACCTGAGTTACAAACCAACACTTCAAACGGAAGTCCTAACGTATCTGTTAATACAAGTTTACCTTCAAATACAGACGCTACTATTGATTCAAATCCTACAGTTCCAAGAAGTAAGCTGCTTAGTTCTGCGGCGCCTTGTTCTGCATTTGTATTAATACCGGTCTGCAAGAAAGCCTCGCCCGTTACAGGACGAATTAACGATAGCGATATAGGGTCTGGGGTTGTGCCTGGTAATGATATATAAAGAGCTGTGGCTGTTGCAACTGATGTCTCGGTTTGCTTTTGTTTGAAAAATAACTTGCCAGTGGTGTCATACTCAGCAATTACAGTACCAAGTACTGGTGCTGACAGACGGGCTGGGGTATCAACAATCTCGACTGCAATATTGTCCCAAGATGACGATGCGTCATCATATTGACGCACAGTAAGTTGTGTTCCGCCGTTATATCTTGTGCTCTTTAAGAAAATATCGTCTTGTGTTAGAGCAGCGCCGACCGAATTAAGTGTAGGGATCGTAAGGTGCGTTCCTACTTGAAAGTCGTTGCTTACTGTTTGGCCAACTAATACCCAATTGCCATCAGAGGGTATAAGTTTCTTGTAAATGCCAAGATACCCAGTACCATTAAATTGTACAACTGCAAAATCACCAACTTGACCGAAACTAGGTTTTGGGATACCAGCGTCCTCATCGATGCCTGCTACAAGATCTGTATGTACAGTTGAGGCAGGAACCCATTTTGAAGTAGCAGTGTCCCACTCATAAATGCCGTAACTTGTTTCTGCAGAATCTATCCAGAATGTTCCGTCTGCTGCTGGACCAGTTGGGGTAGCTGAACTACCACGAAGCTGATCAGTGTCAATGTCTGCACGCAACACGTATGCACGGTTTGCTGTGCCAAGATAAGAATGAGCTGCAAGTAAGCCATATTCATTGATTGCTAAACCATGAAGTTGAGTACCACTTGCGCTGTAAAATCTCGGGTCACCGTAAGCCTGAATCAAATCACGTTGACTCGTAACTAAACGTAGACCGGAAGATATTGTCCCTTCTGCAGTACCTAAACCGCTAGGATGTACTTTATTGCTTGCTGTTGCAAGAATGATTAGTGGTACAGTACCGCCGCCTGCTGAACCATAAAACGACTCATCGACTACTGAAACTGCTACACCTGGTGAAACTAATGTTGGCATAATTATTACCTCTCGTGTTCATCAATACCAATTGATATGCAAGTATTTATGTCGAGAGGCGTGAAAAGAGGGGTATAAAGGATATGTGGGTGGTTAAACCCACATTTAATGAAGGCCCTATATTTATCAATATAAAGGAGTTTTAGCCGATTATAAATCCGAGAGGATCGTTACCTTCTGAGTAATTTTTCAATTCTTCTTCGAGGCGCTCCAATTCAGCCAATCCTTCTGATTTCATTGCTGAACCGTTCATCATTGTCGTTCCACTTGCACCTGGCAAAGACTGAAACTTGTCACGCGCTTCACCAATCATAATCTTACAATGAGCAAGAGCATAATCTTCAATCCACGTACCCGCATAGTCATCGTTGATCAATGCTTCATCAGGTTTGGCGTTATATACATGAACTAATACTTTTTCGTGATTACGAAGATGGCGATGGATTGTCAATTTCTTGGTGCGATTCTCATAAAAGAAGTTTAATTCTGCTCCAAACAATTTGCCCATCGTTTCGCGGAATGCTGACACGAGATAGAAACTTGCCATGCCGCCACCGTTACCACTTGCCATTGCACCAAGCACGTACGCGTTAGTGAATGCTAAGTCGAATGGATCCATTGTGGTATTTGATACTGAAGTGTTGCCGATGTTACGTCTGCGAACAGCACGTACTTCTTGAACTTCACTAGGAAGCACATATTCCTGGACCTCAGGCACTATGTCAAGGTGTATAAACGTTTCTTCGGACGCCCCTGCGCTTCTACGGCGATATTGCTTTAAAGCTCGGTCTACAGCGTAATTGTAATGCTCCGGATCTAATTCGATGTCAATCATCTGTCCACCTAGACGTAATTCTAGATTTTTGATAACATCATCTTGTGTTAAACTATGTGACATAAAAATGCTCCTAATGCGATAGTAGTATTTATCACAAAGGAGCATTTTAATTTTAACTGATAGCGTTTCTGTTTTTCTTTCCGAGCGATGCTTCACTATTCCGAGCAAACAACTGACCAAGACTTCGAACAGTATCTGCCATGCGTTGAGGATTTTCTCGGAATGCCATCTCAATGTCGTTTGCACAAAGATCGCTATCGAATAACCACACTTCTAATCCATGTTGGAATATTGCTCGTATTTGAAGTCCGTTCATCGTTCCCAAAAACCGGTTAGTGCGTAATAATGGATCAGATTGCGTCATGATTGATTCTGCATCTTCATGAGACAGTTCTGTAAGGTTTATGACAGCTTCAAGACCTTGTGGACTGAAAGAAGCAACAAATCTATCCATTTTTAATTCCTCTAAGTGATTTCTTATTCAATATAAACATTATCACATAGAAATGGAAAAAGGTCAACCTTTTGAGTTGACCTTCGTGTTATTGAACTTTTAGCAAAATGGTTTCTGCATTCAGACGTGGGCGCAATTTAGTATCAATTGCTTTGATATCTTCCAAGAAGGTTCGCAACTTAATCTTGCCGAGCTTCGTGAAGCCTTTTAGTTGGTCTACCGGTTTGCGTAGTGTTTTCTGAACCGATTGCGATTCATCAAAGTTTACGATAGCAGTACCTTTGACTCCAAGTTTGTCACCTGGTGAAGCAACAAACTTACCCAGCTTACGCGTCTTAGTGTTATACACCCACAACACTTCTGCTCCTACAATGTCAGTAGGCTTGACACTGACCAATTTCAGTTTCTCGTCCTTTTTCAAGAATTTCAACTTCTCTACAATCTTTGAAACTGGTTTAGCTTTCTTGACACGAGGTTTGCGTGTTACTACAGCTTCTTCTTTAAACATACCAGCATCAGCAATAGTTTTATCAATGAACGACATGAGTGCTTTTGCTTGAGTCTTTGTCAAATATCCGTACCCGTCACTGATATCCGGATCAGGATTCTTTGAGTTGATATATTCATCGAGATCATTACGAAGAGGTTCGACTGATTCGACAAAATACTTAACTTGGTTGAATGGGAATCCTTCTGTCCGCATGTGCTTGTAGAAATCAAACTTCAACGCATCTTTGTCGATACCCATAATGAAGTCGTCAATCCGACCTTCAAACTCGACTGCAATCTTATCAGCTTTGGCACGAAGACGATCTTGGATTGTCAGAACCGGACCAGATTTTTTAGTCTGCTCTTCTTCTTTTTGCTGTTCACGTAAAATGACAATGCCGTCATTGCGGATTTGATCCGTAGCATCTTCCATAAACTTCACGTGTTCAGGACTTAGAACGGCACCGTCTGTGATCATTCGAGCTACAGCACAGATCGTCATATTAGTTTTCCATACCTCAGCAGCGGCATATTCGTCTATCATCTCTTTCGTCCACTTGCGCGTCTCTTTGAGATACTTAACGACCCACTTCATACCTTCTTTGGTATTGTAGAAATATGCATAGTGACGCAATCCGTCATTGATTAGTTTTAACGTTTCCTTTGAAGAAATGCCTTCTTTAAATACAGGCGCTGCGCCAATGTATTTTTCCTCTACTGCTCGTGCTTGACGAGACGTTCTTATTGCTGTCTTAGCCATTATTTGGACTCCAAAATAGTTCAAGTTATTTACCAATCAATAACCTATCATCCACTGCTTTACCAAAAAGGTCAACTATTTTATAGAGATTACTGCCGATATGGCATTGCCAACAACGACAATGGTGAGATTATCAGTCACGTCATAATATAATGCTATCAAGGGGAACAAGTCGTTGGAGTCACACTTGTAAGTAAAATTGTCATTTATACATTTGAAACTGTATCCGGAAACCACTCCCAATGCTAACGGCAAGTTCGGAGTTCTGTACGCTAGATAATATGACCGAGTGTAGTATGAATTGATCATCGTTCCGAATTCGATGTTGTCTACCGCTATACCAATAAGACTGTTATTATTATTCCAGTCACTAGATTCGTACCCGTTAAACGGAATATGATATGTACCAATTCCCAATCTTAAAGTTGGCTCAGCTTTAGCTACGCTGGAAAAAAGTAAAGCGACTATCATAGTCGCTATTATAGTTTTAAAAATATTCATCACATTTGTTGTTTGTATTGATTCCAAAGTGATCTATCCTTATCGACACCTCGTTGTTGGAGGAAACGAATTCGATCCATTGTTGCCGAACCATTTTTAAATGTTCCGATGTCATCAGATCGTTGATATAACCAATTTTGATTTTTAAGAAGTTTAACATACTCCGCTTGTTCTTGTCGCGTGACTGGATGGGTTTCTTTATATTCCTCAGCTCTACGGGCTTCACGTTCTTTGCGCAATTGATCAGGACGATCCTTTTCGGCTTGTGTCCACTGTTTACGCTTTACACCGAATTGAGGGGGTGTTTGCTCATAACCTTCTTCTAATACTTTTAACAGTTGTTCTTTAGTAAGTCGTTTCATGTGTTTTCCTATTTTGTTATTCGTCTTGACCATCGATGGTCATTAACATATTATCTATTGCATCATTATGAGTCTGATTCGTCATAGTTGTCGGGACACCATCAACTACCATTACAACCGGTCCTAACATAAACCAAGATAATTTATCAGATGATACCGTTCTGCAATCATAATATCCTTTTACACTCAGACGCAATTCCCCAGCTGGTGCCGTTTCTGGAATTCGTGTCATTACCGTAACCTTCATATCAGTACCGACTGGGATAATCGTTGCTCGCATTGCTTCTGTTAATTTATATCTATCTTCTCCATCCCATACTCTACCACTCACACCATCACACGTTGTACGCTTTGTAATGGTCCATAAAATCGGAACCAATTCACCAGGATGTACAACTCCTTCATATACTCCATATCCCTCTATCAAAGGATCATGAAAGTGATCTGATACAGCTGAGATGCCTGATAATGATGCTGCCATTAAAGATACTGCTGCTAGTGACCCTGCAATCCAGTTTCCAAAGCTCATATTACATTCCTCCACCGATCATTGCAACTACTCCTTGAACCATTTCAAAAACAGCTTTTAACGCCCAACCAATGACAATAACGAGACCCCATTTTTGATTGATTGTTAGATCATCAATCTGATGTTGTTGATTTTTTAGTGCTTCCTGTATAATTACAATAGTCGATTTTTCAACTGGTGTGACATCATTATCAGACGTTTTATTTTTTTTATCCTTCATGTTTAATGTTAACATACTCAAAATGACCGAGCATGTATCCTCCGTTGCAAGTATTTATCGTTCTTTCCCTTTAAAGACCATTGAACCAAATATGATAAATACTTGGTAACAGGGATTAACATTATATGCCAAGACTTTCTTTATGGAACCCAAAAAAGGGTAACGATTATCGATTTATAGACAATTTAGTTCGAGCACACTTTCATCATGGTGGTACGGGGGTGTTTGTTCATAAGTATTTAGGTGTCCATTCTCAGGACGGTGTTCCTGACGAATCAGAGATTCCTGAGACTACTATACAAGACCTTTTGTTTTTAGAAAACAGAGATCGTAAATATGACGATGCAATATACGATCTTCGAGGACAGTACAATCTCCAAGACAGCGACTTTGACTTGTCACAATTCGGTGTGTTCTTAACAAACGATACCATGTTTATGACATTCCATATCAACGAAATGATCGAGATTGTAGGAAGACGTTTAATTCCAGGTGACGTACTTGAGTTACCTCATTTGTTAGATGATACAGCTCTGGATAATAGTACTCCAATTCGAAAATTCTATACAATCGAAGATGCAAGCAAAGATACTAATGGGTACGATCCTGGTTGGTGGCCACATATTTGGCGTGTTAAAGCTGTGCCTATCCAAGATACTCAAGAATACCGAGATATTCTCGGCGATGCTGATGATCCGGATTCATTGAAAAACTTAATGTCAACATACCAAAAAGAGATTGCAATTTCAGATAGCATAATAGCTGAAGCTGAAGCAGCAGTTCCTTCACGCGGTGTCAATGTGGCTCATTTGTATATTGACGAAAATTCAGCTCAAGTCGGAATATACGGACATGATGGCATTCCAACCAATGGCAATCCGGTTAATTCAGGAACTACATTTCCCGTAGATGCGGTCGAAGACGATTACTTCTTGCGGACCGATTATACTCCAAACAGATTATTCCAAAAATGCGGAAATCGTTGGATTAAAATTGAAGACGATTTAACTGGTAAGTGGAGTGCTGCATCAAGATTGATCGACTCATTCATTAACAATGATAGCACGTTTACTCAAGCGGACGGTTCAGTCGTCCCTGTGAAACAGAGCTTATCTCAAGCAATTAAGCCAAAAACAGACATTTAGGATAGAACATGGATTATTTTTATGACGAACAACTCCGAAGATACTTGATGCAGTTTATTCGCATCTTCGGAAACTTTAACGTTAAAACTGGCATTAATGGCGATGGCGAGGCAGCACTATTACGAGTGCCTGTTAGATACGCTGATATGAGCAGACAAGTAGCACACATCATCAACAATAATAGTGAGAACGTAATGAAGTCGGCGCCGTTTATGACTTGTCATATATCGAACCTTGCTGTCGACAGAAGTCGTACAGGTCCTTCACATTATATAGATAAGAAACAAATAAACGAAAGAGCGTTCAACGAAGAGACCCAATCATATTCTTCAGAAGTTGGTAATAGATATTCAACTGAACGAGCTTACCCTGTACCATATACTCTTACATTGCAGCTTGATATGTGGACTACAAATACAGATCAAAAAATGCAACTGCTTGAACAGATCATGATGGTTTTCAATCCATCTCTCAACGTACAATCATCTTCAAATCTTTTAGATTGGACAAGGTTATCTGTTGTCGAGTTGACTGATATTACATGGTCCAGTCGTTCAGTTCCGCAAGGAACAGACTCTGCAATTGATATTGCATCAATGACGTTCAAAGCTGACATTTGGATTAGTCCACCTGCTAAAGTGCTTGAACAGAAAATTATTCACAAAATTATAACTAACATAAACGAGTTTGGTACTATCGATGAGAATTGTTTTGATGCATCTGATTTATTTTCAGGTACACCATTGTCAAGACAAATCATTACTCCTAAGATGGAATCCGTCACGCTCAACAATGGCATTGTTACTTTATCATCTGGAGATGTTTGGACAGAGTATCTTAATACATTAGGCGTATTCACTAATGGTTATACTCAACTAAGATTTAAAGCGATCGATGCGGATGTTGAAGTTGACTCTTTTGATATTGTTGGTACAATCGCAACAACAGCAGAGCCAACTGAATTAGCGTTCACTCTTGATATTGACACATTACCAGCAAATGACTTTACAGTCGATGCTATCGTTAATCCTCAGTATTCTAGCGTTAGTTTGTTACCTGCACCTGCTATTAATACGAGATACATCATTACCGATAATATCACACCGAACTCGTTTTGGGGTAGTTTAGAGGCATCAGAAAACGATATCGTTAAATGGAATGGATCAGAATGGGTTGTTGATTTTGATGCATCTGCAAATAATATCAACATTTATGCAAAAAATCTGTTTACTGGAGACCAGTTAAGGTGGTATAATGGGGAATGGATTAGTAATTATTTCGGAACTTATGCACCTGGATATTGGAATATAGCATTTTGATAAACGCCGTTGGCACGATCTTTATAGCAAAATCAACTGGACGAATTTGCCTCTGTTTGCGCGGACCTGATTGCAACTATAAGTTGAATTGGAGTTTGTGGGGAGGTAAGGTCGAGCACGGGGAATACTTTGGT
>ENA-OSIY01000149-OSIY01000149.1-marine-metagenome-genome-assembly--contig:-NODE-149-length-39679-cov-13.603985_pt1 | contig 39679 bp, 60 predicted proteins | sample MGYA00237884_ERZ534233 | MGnify/ENA primary metagenome ERZ534233 (study PRJEB26412, sample SAMN06343840) | marine metagenome | isolation source: estuarine water | place: USA: Columbia River Estuary... | reverse complement strand
CCTTCCTGTATTAATACTTGTAAACGTATTACATCACTTTTATGAGCTGGTTGTGTAATGGGTTTACCAAATATTTCAGTTGGTGCCTTAACTTTATTAACTGTAACTAGTGGTTTGGTTTTATTCCACCATTCACCATCTGGTTCTTCATCTAACCATATCTTTACAGAATCCGCCTTGGCTTTAACTAGGGCGGATTTGACTGCTAGGTAATGGTGTAGTTTCCAAGGACGTTCCTTAATGTAAACAAAATGTACTATATTGGGTATATTAGTCATCTATCGTCCTTGTCCTTTATATGTTTTTTTATATAGTTTAGAGCTTTTTAGTTTAGAACTCTTAGATTTAGAATGCACTCCTGGTCTTTGTTTTTTTGATTCTTTGTGGTTGGTATTCATCGTTTATTTATTTTATAATGTATCGTAATAATTGTTTTGTTTTCGTTGACGTTCTATATCTTTTGGGTGGTATAAACAATATTTTTCAGATTGGGGTAACATAGCATAAGTATTATAACCATCTAAACGTTCATGGACTTTATTTTTCCAGAGTATCTTACTACTCTTTTTATAAATCCTCATTTGAGGATCTGGGAAGTTAATCCATCCCTTTTCGTTTACTATCCAACCCCATTGTTTAATATCCCCATCGGTTAAACCTTCAACTGTATTAATACGAGGGACCCAATATACCTCGTTTTCATCGTTCGATTCTATTATAGATGGAATATTTGTTAATAGGGATTTATGAGGCATTTCATCTGCATCTATTTGGAATATATAATCCCCTTTACAATAGTCAGTGAGTTTATTTTTCCACTCTGCAAAATTATCATCGAAATATCCTCTCCAAAACTGAAAGTTAGGGTATTTACTAAACGTTGTTAAGTAATCTGCTACTCTTTGATCTCCATTCTTTTGGTCGAATAGAACTACTATCTCATCTTGTTTACGTTTATTTTCGATTAAAAACGGTATTAACCGTTGGATCTCATCGTATTCATTACATACGGTAACTGCTAATGATAGTTTCATATAACGTTGTTTTTATTATGGTAATAGACCTATATAACTTAAAGCATCCATAAAATCACGTTCATCAAAATGTTTGATCGTTTTCATATCTGGTTTATGTGTTGCTCCTTTTAGTAGCTCCTTTTCTTCTTCATTTACTTCCTTTGCTAATACCCCAGCCCATCTCCAATTTGTTGTATCAGACCCATCAGCAAATACCATACCCTTTTCCATTATATTAATAGTATTGGGTAACCATATTAAATCAGTTTTAGGATCGGTCCATGCTAAATCTTTATATAACTCAGGAAGTGTTTGTAATTGTTCATTATAAAATTCAGAACCTTCTTTCATCAAACTATTAGTCCAAAAACCACAAGATAAACTAAAAAAGTTAGTTATATCTTTTGTTACTTCTGTTTTGTAACATAAATCCCCGCCTGATTTAGGGCAATCTATTATTTTGTCAAAATCCATATTAATCAATTTTCTCTAAGGTTGGTAATTGTAATTTTACTTCTTCTGGTACCTTTACATACTTATCTAAATAAGTTCCTAATAATTCAGTCATCTTATCAAACGAGAAGTTAGTTCTACTATAGTGTCCTTGTTGTTTTCCTTTTACTACATAGTTTTTGTAGTTTTTAAACATATCCTTTAATACACTACCTATTATGTTAAGATCTGGTTTAAACCATTTAGATTCTTTTAATATCCACTTATTAGCAGCAGATTCATGTACTTGTTCTAACTCACCACCTAATAAAAATGTTTTTTCAGGATGTAAAAAATCAACTTGACCCGACCATCCTGATGCTATCATAGGTTTACCTATTGATGAAAATTCTAATAATGGTCTACCAAATCCTTCACCTTTAGTTAAACTAACCATCGCTTTAACTTTGGGGTGGTTGTACAATTCATTTATTTCTTGATCACTCAAATCACCATTCATAATGTATATGTTAGGTAGATTTGATGAGTTTACTGTTTTTTTCAATGCGCTAATTCGTTTTAATAAAGCTTCTCTAGATGCATACGAACTTGACCCAATAGATGCTTTAAGAATAAGTGCCGGTTTGTTCTTTTGGTTTTTAAATGTTTCTAAAAACGACTTGACTAATAAACCTACGTTTTTACGATCGTGACCATAACTCCCATTCATCCAATGACCTACAAATAGATAACAAAACGATTCTTTAATTTGAGATAAATCTAAACTTACTTCTTTAGGTGATAATTTTTTATAAACATCTAAATTTAAACCTTCAAATAAAACCTCAACTGGTTTTTCTAGTTTAATATGACCTACTGTCTTTTCTTTATCCTTTTTTTCAAACTGAGTTATTTCAAATACCTTTTTTGAATGTTGTGATGATACTAAATTCATATCCATTCTATTCATACCCTCGATCCAATCACCAGCACAAACTGTAGTTTCAATACCTGCGGTTACACCAATATTATATTTACCCACTGGTTGGAATTCATTTGGGATAGTTATTTGACTCCAAATATCTGGTTTACCTGGTAGTTTATTATCAGGTAATAAGTAATCTTTTAAAAATGCCCACTCTGGTTCGTTATCACAAAAACCCCAAGCCGTTTCACCCCATCTCTGTGTCATTAGTTTAACGTCGTATTTACCTAAATCTATAACTGATTTGATATAATCACGTGATCTAGCACCATATCCACTGTACGTATCAAAAGGTGAACTAATTACATATGTTAACTTTTTACTCATAACTTAATATATTAATTTGTGGTTTAAATGTCTTCCTGTAAATTCTGTTGCGTTAACTAAATCAAACGCTTCTCTACCTTTCCAAGTATCGAATAATGTAGTAAACGCTTCTATAACACGTTCTGCTTGATGTTCAGTTGTAAATCCTGCTTCATCACTTTTGGCCCACTCCATCCCTTTTAATCCTTTTGCTTTACGTTCTGTTGGGTCTAAATCATATACTGTCCTAATTTGTTTAGCAGCATCTTCAAACGCACACCTATCATCAAATATGTAGGGTGTTGTGATAGAACCTTGTGCTGATCTAGATGTTGGGTAAACTGGGAATGCCCATTCACCATGTTTTTTATAAGTACCTCTATGATTAGATGGGAAATCTGCATCGAAATCAATCCATCTATTGTACCCATCTGCAAATCTCATTTGATCCTGCATACCACCTGTTACGTTTGCTATAATAGGATTACCAACTAATAGTGATTCAGTTAGTGTTAAACCCCAACCTTCGTTTGATGTTAATAATATTTGAGCATCAGCACAATTGTAAAGTAGATTTAATTGATCTTGTGGGTATTTAGTAGTTGAAAAAATAATATTATCTTTAAAATCTTTACCAAATAGAAATTCAACAACTGCTTCTAAATCTGTACCATGTTCAGAACGTGGTTCAGTGTGTAGAATAAAATGACATTTTTCTGCTTTTTCTTTAGGTAGCTCATCTAAAAATACTCTAAATGCTAATAAAGCATCAGGTATTTGTTTACGTCTAATATTACGTGAGTTAAAAAATAAAGTAAAATCAGATTTACGTCCTTTTAAGATATTCTTCTTAAAATTAACTAATTTTTTATCTTTAGGATCTACTGGGTGGAATAGTTTGGTGTTTAATCCATGAGGTATATAACGTAATATTTTATTTTTTGCTGTTTCCTCTAATACTAATTTATTAATATTAACTGTCTGTTTAGATATACCCATCATCAAATCACATGATTCATAAAATGGTCTATTAAACATAGGTGCTGGGTAGTCATCCCAAATATTAAGATATGTAATAGGACATTGTTTACGGATTTCATTTTCCATCTTAAATACCCATTCAAAATAACGTGGATCAGTGATTAACATTAAGGCATCTGGTTTTTCGTTCCTTAATATTTCTCTCAATAATGATGGATCCCCATAACCATCTGTTGGAATAACATGGACATGACTGTCCGGTATATTAATTTCTTGATTGATAGAGTCAGATAAATCTAATCGTTTACCTTTTTCTGGGTGTTTAATAGCACCTGCTAAGTTAATCCAATTAAAGTGGTGGGCAGTACCCATCACTATTTCTTTTGCTACTGTGGCAACACCACTATGGACTCTGATATCATCACAGATTAATAGAATTTTTTTACGTTGTGCCTTAGGAATATGTTTGTAACTGCTTGTCATGAACTTTTATTTGTTGTAATATAATAACTCTTTTATACTTATACACTATGGTTTGTAACTTTTCTTCTAAAATCTTCATCCTTCATATACAAATCGATTGCTCGTTCTGATAGTTTTTGGAATGAAAACTTACGTTTAATACATTCGATTTTAAATAAATCCCATAATTCAGGGTCTATTTTTACACTAGTTAGTTTTTTCTTGTCATTTGTAGTCATAATATTGTTTTTTATAATATATTTTCATATACATATTATCAAAGTTCTAAAGATATACCCCAGCACCACATAACTCAGCATCTTCTTTAAAGGGACAAAAACCACAATTCCACTTTGATGGGTTTTTGTCAAACGATCGTTCTTTGTAATCACCTGTTGTAGTAAAACATTCGTTAATAAACTCATTGATCGCTCTATTTGCTCTTGATAGTTTTATTTTACCAGCAGCAGGTTTAAACGATTGTATTCGTTTTTGAGCAAAATCTAAGTTTTCATACAACTTACGTTTTAATATTAAGAATTCAATCTCAATGTTTTCGATTGGGATATTATATTGTTTGGAGAAAAATTCTTTATATAACAATAGTTGGTATTGTTTTTCTTCATCCTTTTTATCTTTATCTTTCCAACCTCTAGTTGAAGTTTTAAGATCAATAATAGTAAACTTGTCTGTATTTTCATTATATAATACTACATCTAAGTATCCCATATACAAAGTATTTTGGAATGCTGGGTTAGGTGGGATTAGTATAGGTAACTCACAACCAACTAAGTGTGTTTTACGTTTAGAGAAATAAGCACCTCGTTTAGATTTAAAGTAATCTAAAATAGTAATACCATCATCATAAAACTCTCTCATTTCAATTGCTGATGAGAAATGTTCGTTGTTGTTGGTTTTAAGAGATTTCTTATATTCTTTGATATAAACTTCATTAAAATATTCGTCTAAATCAATACGATCTGCTGCCGTCACTGATTTATCATACATTACATCTAAATAATGTTGGATAGCTTCATGCATTGCAGTACCAAAAACTAAATGGATAGAGGGGGAATAACGTTTATTACCTTCTTTGTATTGTGTAGCCCATTGATGAGGACACTTTCTATACATAGACATTTGAGAATATGATATGTTTTTTTGAAAACCATAGTTTATCTCAGGTATTGTTACGTTTTGTAAATCTCTAACTATTTTTGGTAGTTTCATCTTTTAATCTTTCTATATATAACGTTGCATCCATAAGTTCTTCTTGTAGGTGGGTTAACCAACCTAACAAATCAACATCCTTACGCTCTAATGTTGTACCATATTTTTCGATACCTGTTTTTGAACGTTGTTCGAAGTTATCTTTAACTCTTTGAACATACTTGTCTGTTTTTGGAGTAAAAGTGGTATCTGGGTAGAGTGCATTTGTGGTATCTGTAATATTAATATCACCTGGATATAAACTACGTCCTAAACCTTCATTATGTTTTTTTACTGAATCACCCATTGAGTTGAATTGAATTTTTAAAATACTTATCTAAAACAGATAATTTATCATCAGCATCTACTAACATTACTAATGCCTCTGTTGCATTTTTATAAAAATCTTCAGTACTATGATCACCAATACCAACAGCATGGTTACCTAATAAGTCTAGTGATAATAAGGCTTTTTGTTTTTCTGCTTCAGCCTCTGTTTTCAGCATTTTGTATAATTCAGCTTTCATTTTAATAACTTTTTAATGGTTTTATCATCATTTCCTCTATGTGTCAATATACGAACGATATCTGGCTTAGCCAACAATGATCGGTATTCTGTTGCTTCTTTTTGTGAGCACTGATAATATGAGGATAGTTCTAATAGTAAATCGGAGTTAACCTTTTTAGTTTTAGATTTTACATATTTACTCCACTTATTGTTTTTAGGAATAAACTCTTTGTAAAACTCATATATTTTACGTTTTTCGGTTGGGTGAAACTTTTGTGCTTCGTTTGCTACAATCAGATGATTAGGGTTCATACTAATCAATCTATGTACTACATAAGCGTTAAACATATCCCAATCTGCGGTTGAAAACTTATCAGCCGCAGTTTTATATTGGTTTATGTGTTTACCCCAATCAAATACGTTTTTACAGTAATTCATCTTTATACTCTTCTCTTAAGTCGGTTGGTACTGAATCTTCTACTAACTTACCAGTTGCAGCATCATAAAATACTGGGATTGGCATAAGTGCATCTGAATCTGTACCTGCTACGAACTTAGATACTTTACGTAGAATAACTCCTTGTAAAAATACAGATGTACCTTCACTGTTCTTAACAGCAGAAGTGTTTTTTAAATCGATTGGTGGTGGTCCGGGTTGTTGTGGATTCATAATTATTTGTTATTGATTAAATTTTGGATTAAACTCATTGCATTGATCTCTTTATCAATACGAAAGTTTGATTGGTATTGATGTTCATTTATAAGCATAGCGACTGTACCTTGCTTATTGGGTAGGTATTTATCTGAATTGTCATATAGAAAACGATATAATTCATCAAAATCACTTACACTAGCATCAGCTATTGTTTGTCTAATAGTGGTGAAGTTGGGTTTATCTAACGATAACTCTTTTAATACATCACTCATATATGAAGTTGATACTAACGTTGATTTATCTAGACTCAACGTGTTATCCACTGTAGATGCTTGGATTGTATTAAGCATCTTACGAATATCTGGGTAGTATTGGTTAACTAACGATTTGATTTGTTCTAAGTCAAAACTCGTTTTTTCTGTCTCCAAAATATTAACCAAATGTTTAGCTACATCAGATTTGGTTGGGGCTTGTATTTTAAACGTTTGGCACCTTGATTGGATAGGATCAATAATACGTTCAATAAAGTTACAAGTTAATATAAAACGTGTTGATTTAGAATATGTTTCGATTACATTTCTTAACGATGCTTGTGCTTGGATAGTTAAAAAATCAGCCTCATCAAGTATTACAACCTTTAAGGGTTTAAAACTTGCTACACTAGCAAAACCTACAACTTTATCTCTAATAGTTTCAATACCCCTCTCGTCTGAGCTATTGATATAGAGTGATTCGCAATCTAAGTTTTCAGCTATGATTTTAGCTAAGGTAGTTTTTCCAACTCCAGCCGACCCGTAAAACAGATAGTTCTGGATATCGTTTTGTTCTAAGTATTTTGCTATCGTAGTTTTGAGTTGCTCATTACCTACATAACCATCTAAAGTAGTTGGTCTAAATCTCTCATTGAGAAGTGTATGTTTGTTGTTGGTTGTTAGCCTCATCTATTTTTTGTTTTATAACTTTTATATTAACTTCATCATCCCATAATCTAATAAGAGATTTTTGGGTATCCAAGCATATTTTATTTTTCTTTTTATCGTTTTTTCTAGAGTTGACTTGACTTGGGTTTAGTTCTTTATCTTTTAATCCCTTACCATGCCAATAACTTCCATCAACTTCTACTAATATATCTAACTCAGGTAAGTAAAAATCATAGTTATATCCTTCATACTTATACCCTTGTGTATATTTTATTTTATTTTTCCTAGCAACCTTTTTAAACTCACGTTCTGGCTTAGTATTTGATTTAGTTTTAGCTAAAGTATAGTGTATTGAGTTGGAACAACTCCTACATAACCTTTTACTATTTCCTTCTATTAACGTTTTTACGTTAGTTAGAGTAACATTTTTCCAGGTATGTGTTTTTTCTTTACCGCAGTTAGAACAAGTACTAATAAACGTTCTTGTTTCCTTTACACCATACTTTTCAGCTTGCCATTTCCTCATAGCGCAACTCTTACAAACTCTTTTGAGTCTAACTGATTCGCGGTATGAGGATTCGGCTAATAACTTAATCCCAGAACAACTTGGGCATTTATATTCTTTACGCATATTATATGTTTATTATACATATGCATTCCTCTTTCATCAACGGTGTTTATTGCTCGTTAGTCTGACTGAGTTCGCCATATAAACTAAATGTTTTAATTGGTTCTGGTTTAACTTCTACTTGTTCTTCACGTATAACATACAACTTAGAATCTAGGGGGTCAAGCCTGAATGAAACTTGTTCTTGATTAACACTAAACCAAGCCTCTAAAGCATCAGTTAGTGATTTATGAACTACTCTTTCACCTACTAGCGACCACCTATCTCCTGGTTTAACGCGTTCAGCTATTAAGTCGTATTGTGTTTCTATCTCTGTTCTTACCATTACATGAATTGTGTTGGATCAACACCTCCTGCTGAGTTATCATCTGATTCTTCGTCTACCACTACAGCTTCTGTTAATAGAATAGTACCTGCGATTGATGCTGCGTTTTGTAATGCAGTACGTGTTACTTTAGTTGGGTCAATAATACCAGCAACGTAGAAATCGATAATCTCATCTGTTTTTAAATCGTATGATTTAGATAAATCACCGTTTTCAACCTCATTTGCAATAATATGAGCATCTGTTTTTTCAATACCCGCGTTTTGTAAGATTTGAATAAATGGTTTAACACATGCTTGAGATACGATTTTACCACCTGTTGTGTCTGAGTTTGTAATAGCTGATTTAGCTTCTAATAATGCTCTACCACCACCTGGTACTATACCTTCTTCAATAGCTGCTTTTGTTGCGTGTAAAGCATCATCAACTCTATCTTTTCTCTCTTTCATTTCGGTTTCAGTCTGACCACCAACATGAATAATCGCTACTCCACCCACAAACTTAGCCAAACGATCTTGTAGTTTTTCAATCTCGTATGGTGTTGTAGATTTGTCGATTTGTGCTTGTAACTCTTCAATACGTAGTTTGATTGTGTCTGCATCACCTTGACCATCAACAATCGTAGTTTCTTCTTTTGAAATAGTAGCAGTACGAGCTGAACCGAACCAATTGGTATCAAAACGATCCCATTTCATACCCTTGTCTTTACTAAATACTGTACCACCTGTTGTAATAGCAATATCTTCTAATACTAACTTACGACGATCCCCAAACTCTGGTGCTTGGACAGCACAAACGTTGATGATACCTCTCATCTTATTAACGATTAGTGTAGCTAATGCTTCTTGTTCAATGTCATCTGCGATGATTAATAATGAACGTGATTGAGCTGATACTCCCTCTAAGATAGGTAATAAGTCTTTAACTGCTGTTAGTTTACCATCAACTATTAGAATAAATGGATTGTCTAAAACAGTTGACATAGTATTATTATCAGTAACGAAATAAGGTGATTTATAACCCTTATCAAACTGTAGACCTTCTACTGTTTCCAAATATGTTTCTCCAGTACGAGATTCTTCAATATGTACCACTCCTTCTAATCCTACTTTTTCAATAGATGTAGCGATTAACTTTCCAGTTTCAGAATCGTTATTAGCTGATACTGTTGCTACTTGTTCTAACTGACCTTCAGCTGATATATCTTGACTAACTTTATAACGAAGTGATTCTACTACATCCTTAACTGCTATATCAATATCTCTTTTGATTTGAACAGCGTTTTCGTTATTATTTAATGCTGTTAACCCATCTTTAACCATTTCACGAGCGAGTAGAGTAGATGTTGTAGTACCATCACCTGCTTTATCCGCTGTTTGTTCAGCTGCTTGTTTTACCAATTGAACTCCTAGTTCTTGGATTGGGTCTTTTAATGTAATAGATTTAGCAACTGTAACTCCATCCTTTGTAGATTGTGGAGATTCAGGTCCTGCTATAACTACATTTCTACCATGTGGTCCTAATGTTGATACTACTGCATCTGCTAATGTGTCAATACCTTGTACTAACTGTTTTCTAGCTTCGGTTCCTAGTTTTACTTGTTTACTCATCGTTTGATTTTAAGATTGCTAAAACTTTTCCTTCATCGCAGGCTAATAACTCACCTTCGATTGAATCTATTTTGGTTACACCTACTTGTGGTAAAATAACTCTATCACCTACTTTAATAACTGTTGGGATTAGATTACCCATAACTGACATTCTTCCAGGTCCTACTGAAATAACATCTCCTGTTATGTGTTTTTCTTTACCCATATCTGGTACTATAATAGAACCGAATGTTGTTTCTTCCTCCTCTAGAGGTCTAACTATAATAGCGTCGAAAACTGCTACAACGTTAGTTAAAGCTTTTGCTGAACTCATCTAATTTACTGTTTAATTGATTAATATAATTGTCTAATGTAATTTCTTTTCCATCTAAAGCTAAGTATTTTGCGGCAGATTTTAATGCGTGAGCTAAATCCATGTGATACCCTAAAATGGTTTCACTATTAGCATTTTTACGTATTAGATTAAATGACCACTCATCCTGAGAGATGTAATACTTACCTAAACTGGGATCTGTAATAATAACTTTGTTAGAGCCTTTAGGTCGGCCCTTGAAATTTTTGTTTGCCATAACTATTTTTATGTTTGACGTTAATATACGAATAAAATTTGTAATAACCAACCCCTTCCGGGAAGATTCTTACTTAATTTTTAACGTTTTTACGCCTTTACCTTGTAAATAAGGGATTTTAATTTCTAAAAGTCCGTTTTCGAAAGATGGGGTTGCTTTTGTTAAATCAAATTTTGGATCGATTTTCCAACCTAAGTTAAAGGAACGTTTAGCTATACCTCTATAGATATAATCCTTCTTCTTTTGTTCATCTAATTCATCCTGTTCAGGAGAAATTTTCTTATCGTAATTTACTCTTAGTGTTTGACCTTCAATAAGAATTTCAAGGTCACTTTTATCAATGCCGGTACATGCAATCTCAAAAGTGAGACCAAATGTATCTTGATAAACGTCTAATGGGTGTGCTAGTTTGAGGTTTTGTTCTACGGGTCTGTAGTTTGCCTCTGTTGTTAGAAAGTTTCTAACTAATAAATCGAATGGTGTTCTTTCGAACAAGTTTAATGTACTCATATCATTTGTTTTGTGGTGTCCTAAGATCACCGGTTAAATTAAAACATAACTATTGCCCGGAAGGTGCGTTCGTTATTTTGTTATACATATGTTAAAATATGTTTTTATTCATTGCGTGCCATGTAATAAACCCCTGATGTTAAATCGTTGTCAAATTCAAGTTTTAATACTCCTTGTTTATTTAAAAATAATTTAGTGGTTTTAGCATCTTGATTAACCTTTAAAATGTCTCTAAATAACATAGCATCAAAAGGTATAGATAAATCTTGAACATCAACACGTCCTCTAACTTGGTAAGATATTTTATTTGAAAAACCTGTATTATCACCAAATATGAAATCTACAACTGGACTACCATCCATATCCTTATCAGTATTGATAAGCATAGTTTGTGATTCTAATAATGCGTTTTTAGCTTTTATTAGATGAGTTACTTGTTCTTCATCTAAAGACAACTCAACTTGATATTCAAAATCGTTTTCGTTTGTAACCCAACTTACTTTAGGAATCATCATAATATCTGATAACGAATACGTTAAGTTAAAGTTAGCATCAGATAATAATAGTTTTGTATAAACTTTATTCTGTTGTTCAGTTTCTAATAAAACCATACCTTGAGTAACTGATATAAGTTTAGATAGTTGGTTTGTGTTAAATACTGCTAAGGTACACTCTTCAAACTTAATATCCTTTAGTATAACTTTACCTACACGACCTGGTTCACCAAAGTAAATAGTTAGTGTATTATCTTTAAAGAACCACTTAACCGATTCATTTCGGTTCATTAGGTTGTACTTAGAGATTATTGATGTTAGTTTTTGTTTTTCGATCATAACGTTAATGTAATAACTTTTATTAGGGTAACCAAATTAGATTTCAATTGTTTTAAATACGCTTAAGTGTGGGTTTGTGTTGTAGTGCCAAGTTAAATCACCATAGAAGTTTTCTAACTTATTTTGTAATATAGATTCCCATACTTTTTGTCTATCAGCATATTTTTCTAAGAAATCCATCACTTTGTCAGGAATGTCAAAATCTAAAAAACCTAACGCATCTAGTTTATATGGGTTGTTTTTTAAATATAAAAACTTAATCTTATCACCTTGTACTATTTGAGAGTGTTTATTACCTAATCCCCAAAAACGAAGTAAATCGTTATATGCTATTGCTGCTTTATGAGCTGCGTTAGCACCTTTGGTTAGTTTTGAAAATATCTCACCTGCTCTTGGTTTTTGACCTGTATAAAAGTTAAGTTTACGAACTGCTGATGGTGTTCCTAGTTTAGGTAATGGGATACCACCACTTAATATTTTATGTTTAAAATCAACGATTTGTTTATCAATATTTTCTTTATCTTCGCCTTTTAATACTTGTTGTAAGATTTTATAGAAAAACTTACCTAAAATAGGTGGGAAGTTTGCTTTCTTAAACTCTAAACCTTTAATATCTAATACTTCCTTAGCTATTCCTTCTTGTTTAGTAATCCATTGAGCATAACGACGTGGTGCTCTAAAGTAAGCCGAACGAATAACAGCTTCTGTCTTCATCTCTAACCTATGTGATTTGACGTTAAACGCTTCTAGAGCTAATCTATTATAATCCTCTGTTATAATATCTTGATACGCTAAAGCTACTTTCTCTAGTTTGTCATCTTTTTCAGTATCTTCAAAAGACTCAAAATCGGGATACAAATGATTAAGTAAAGGCTCAGCATTAAAGTAATTAGAATCCGTATCAACGTACGCACAATAGTTTGTATCACCTTCATCACATATATGTTTTGGTATATCTTCTAAATATTTCATTAAAACTTGGTATCTAAACCTGGGATTTGGATTATTCCTTCATCTTTAAATCCTTTGGTATTTACTATTTTTTCGTCTTTTACTATTCTAAATAAGTTACCTTGAAGTTTAAACTTACCACCTTGTTGAAGCATCTTTCTAAATAGTTTTTCCTCCTTTTCACTCCAAGATTCAGATAGTTCGATAATAGTAGCTTTTTCAGCTAACTCTTCGTTTAAGTATATTGTTGTGTCCTTACGTATTGATTGTGGTTTAAGTGCCATATTTTATGTGTTTATTACGTATTTTAAGCGCGTTTAACGCGCTACCTATGTTTTTATATGTAGTGTGGTGTATACACACTTATTATTATTTAAACCGCGTCTAGTTTAATCTGACCTTTTATAACCTTGTTCATGTGCCTATTCGCGCACAACGCTGATTCTTGTATAATACGTTGCCCTGATAGTGTTATAGATTCTGATAGGATAATACTACCATATCTAAAGCTAGGTAAGGCTAAAGCACCATACAAACTATTTAGTAAAATCTTCATAGTATATTGCATCAAGTGGTAATACTCACCTTCTTCACTATTACCTGCTTTGTATGCTTTTTTCATCTTACCCTTATATATTACCCTTTCTTCAAACCACTTTTGTAGAATAGTTGATAATAGCGATTCACGATCAGTTTGAAACATAGCACCGTTTGCTGATATGGATAGATTACCATTTTCTATTGCTGATATAATAGTAGATACACTTTTAAATTCACGATTCCCGTTAGCATATTCTAAGTTAAACTCAGTATTGGGATCCATAGATTTAAGATCGTTTAGTGCTAAGTGATTATCTCGATCGTTGTCTGGTATGATTCGTGCTACAAATGTTTCTTTACCTACGTTTAAAGTCATAATAATCGATGGATATAGTGACGTTAAATCCTCATCAAACATATACTTGTATAAACCAGCTACAGGACAAAATAAATACCCACCAGCATAGTTTTTCTTTACTATAGGGTTTCTATCTTTTTGGGGTGGTATCATCCCTTGTGAGATTAGATAAGCTGATATAGCTCCATCTTGTGTTTTGGAGGAAGCATAAACCTCTTCATAGTTGTGTTTACCCTTATGAGATATATTTCTAGTTAAGGCAAGGTATTGAAGTTTTTCATCTAATAACTTAAGGATTTCAACATCCACAAAGTTATATTCCATAAACTTTTCAATATCCTCTTCAAATAATCTATCTAACGATCCATCATATTCGATTTTACCTTTACCTACATACTTTTCACCTATAGCATCCAGTTTCCAAGATGGTTCATCTGCCCAACTATACTTCTTATGTAGACGAATATAATCTAACGATTGTATACCAGCGATTCTAACATAACAATCTCTATAATACCAAACATCTGATGTTGCTTTCGATTGTACTTGACCTATTGGAGATAACTCGTTACCCCACTCTGGGCCCAATATTTTACATATTCTATAATATAAGTAAGGAATATCAAAATAGTCTGAGTTGTAACCTATAAGAATATCTGGGTCTATTTGTTTATATTTTTCAATAAACGTTGCTAATAATCCCTGTTCAGTACGACATGGTATTATATGTCTATTACCTTCTTTCTTCTCTTCGATTTGGTTTTTGGGATCCAAAATAACAATCCCCCACTCATCAAGTTGTTTATCCCACCATGCTATAGATGTAACTTTCTTAGGTGCTGATTCTATATACTCTACAGTAAGAGCATCACCCATCTCAGTTTCAATATCAAAAAATACTTCGCGGTGGCCTGTGGAGGGTTCATCATTAGTTCCATATTTTTCAATAAGGAATTTTTGGTGGGCCGGCATATCACCAAAATGTAGTCCAAGTTGATTTTTCTCATACTTGTAAACCTTTTTTAAAGGTTCATCATGAATCCCCCTATGGGTTGCTTCATCTTTACTACACTCCTGATAGGCCGTATTCCACCACTCTACCTGTTCATAACCTCCGTCATCAGTCCAAAGATGCATAAGGTATTTATTTTTACCTCTAAACTGTGCGTGTATTTTTTTATACATTAAATAATGGTTCCTGCGTTATGGAAAAGTGCTAACTGATCTGCTGTAAAGAACTGACTAAGATCTGGTTTGAAATAGTTAATCGACTTCATCACCTTTCTGTCTCTTGTTCTATAAACAACATAACGATCACCTACTTTTTCGTAATGACATGGTTCTCCTTGTTCTTGTTCTCTACAATATGATGTCTCTTCAGCCAACTCCTCAGTTTCACATGATTTAGACATATTTGAGGCTTGAACTTCGGCATACGCATCTTGTACTTTATCTTTTAAACCGTGAAGCATAGCACCGTTTCCTAATGAAACATATGTAATATCACATAATGCATCTAAAACTTCTACAATATTGCCTGTTTCACAAGCAACTTTATATTCTTCTAGTTCTTCAAGTATAAAATCATATACAAACATCCATTCTGATTTAGATGGGATAGTTGGTTCGTAGTTGTTTGGTTTACCAAACGTTGCGTTGAATGTTTCAACTTCACTTACAAACGGTACAAAATCTCCTTCGTTAAATAATGATAATTGCTCTCCCATTATACTACTTTTAAAATATTAGATTGTTTTAGACTTACTATTTTAAAGTTAGTTTCACCTAACTCCTCTAACATTTTATAGGTGTTTGCTTCTGCTTCAGTACCTGTGAATGCTGTTATTAAATAGTTTTCCTTTACTTTTTGAATACGACCTCTATCGTTTTCTCTTTCAAACTGTGTTGTAACTTGCCAATAATTCTTCATAACTTTGTTTTTATTTATTTAATATGATGTAATATACGAAACTATTCTTGCTTATCAAAATTATTTTGAATAATCATACATTTTAAAATCATTAGTATATAAATTATATATTACCTCTTTGTTTTGAGGAGTTAATGATATTTTATTGTAATTTTTAGAATTTACTTTAGGGTAAGGTTGTTGGTTTATTCCTAAAAAATTACATAATTTACTTGAATCCTGATTAATGTTTTCTAATTTAAAATAAGATACATTAGCTCCTAAATTATTCCACCAACTTTGGTCAAAATAAAATCTTAACCCACCCCAATTACCATTACTCAAAGAATGTTTTTTATAATTAAAATCACCATAAAATTGAGTATAAAATTCATCTACATTAAATGGTAAAAGATATTTACTACGTTGTAAATTATCTAAAAATCCATCAAATGTAGGTAATAAAGGAAAAATTTGTTTTTGGGAAAAATAAGATGAAATCATTCTATCATAAGGATTTCTTACAATTTGAATAATTTTGAATTCTGAAAGCCTATGAGGAGGGATATAATAAGCATAACATATTTCACTTAATAAAGAATGATAGAATATATTATTTACTTCTCTTTTAGGTTCATCAAATTCAATCCCTGTTGATTCTAAAAATGTTTTTAATGAGTAAGTTGAACATTTGGAAGGTGTTAGAATTATAACTTTATGTTTATGGGAAACTACATTCATGCTTTTGGGTCTAAATCTAATATTATGTGTATTCTTTCTTGTTGTCCTTTATTACTAACAAAATGTTCTCTAGTATTATCAAATTCAAAGCAAAAGCCAGGAGGAAATACAAATTTAATATCATCAATACCATAAACACATTCCTCATTAGTTATTAAAGGAATATGAATCCTATGAATATTAGATAGTAATAAATTATCAATATGAGAATCTACTTCATACCCCGAAGGTAAAGCAGTTATCATTAATTTTGATAAACTAGTATTGGGATAAATTTGATATAACTCATTTAGTATTTTAGATACTTCTTGACCTAAAGGAGAATTAAACATATTATTATCCTGGTATGCTCCTTGTCTTTCAGCCTCTTGTGGGCTATTAGGAGTCCATTTGAACATTAAATTTAAAGTTTTATTATGAACTTTATAATTTTTTTGTCTATGGGTATTTGAATGCCATATAGGGTCATCAATAGAAGGTAAGTGGTTTAAGATAGGATTTATATCAAACCGCTTAACTAATTTGTAAGGTGAATTTAACTTCATTTTAAATAATCTTGAATTGGTTCACTATCTTGTCTTTCCCATGGATATACTAACCATTGACTTTCGTTTAATAATAAACTAGCATATATGGTTGGTTTTACTATTGCTGATTCTTTATAGTGTAATGTTGCTGTATATAAACCAGGTGCTTCCTTTATGGTTACTCCTGAATCACAAATATCATCTACTACTAAGGTATTAGGATCTACTAAGTTGGTATAAGGAACTCCTAGTTTATGGGATAACATCACAGCAGGTATTAGTCCTCCTCTTGCTATACCCATTACTGATCCTATTTCTGGTAGTTCATCTAATATTTTTTGTTTTAAAATATTAACTAAATCATCTACTTCTTTCCAAGTTAAATATACTTTATAGTTCATAGTCTTTAAATATTATGACCTCCATTATTTATTTTTAACGAATCGAAAAACTCTTTACGAGCAAGATTATCATTTTCCTTAAATACACCTGATGCTTTAGTTGTTACCATAGCAGCACCTTGATGTTTAACTCCCCTACAAGATACGCAGTTATGAGTTCCAACAATAGTAACAATAACACCTTTATTACCATCAGTGATTTTATCCACTGCGTTGTGGATTGCTGATGTTAGTTGTTCTTGTATTGCTCCTCTACGACCAAATAACTCTACTATTCTATTAAGTTTAGATAAACCTATTACTTGTCCTTCTCCACCTGCAATATATCCTATATGAACTACTCCTCCTATAGTTTGGTGGTGGTGTGAACACATAGATGTTAGTGGAATATTTCTTTCAATAACAATACCATCATACCCATCTGATGGGAAAGATGTTATAGGTGACATAGCTGTATATCTACCTCTCCATAAATCGTTTACATATGCCTTTGCTACACGTCTTGGTGTATCAGATGAGTTTGGATCGTTTCTCCAATCGCACTTTAAAGCATCTAAAAACTTACCATAAGCTTCAGTTGCTTCACTTATCATAACATCCTTTTGCCCTTGGTCTAAAGGAAAACCCTCAGCTACACCGTTTGCAAAACCTGTTTGTACTACTTCTAAATCGTTGTGTTTGTCTTTGTGTTCCATATTAATATAATATACGAAGGGGTAGTTAGGATAACAAATTTTCTATCGCTATTCTTCCTTCAAATTTTCTAAAATTATTGTTTGTTACTTCTATTATTGTTGGGTAGTATTCTAAGTCAAATGCTTCTTCTAACTCCTTATTTTCTATACAATTGATTTCAAATAGGGGGTGTTTTGAGTTTTTTAATAGGGGTTGTGTAAGCTCACAACTACCACAAAAAGGTGAGAAAAAGTATAAGTATACTTTCTCTCCGCTTTCCATTATCTCTTTAAACTTTTCTTTAGTCATTCTCCTTTATATAAACCTCTATTTTATCTAATAACTCTAATACCTCATCTGGTTCCATTGTTATGGCACAACAAACATTGATATTTTCTTTTATCTCTCCTAATATTTTAAGAGCTTCTTGCTTATCCACTATACTTCTCTTTGATCCTCAAAGGCGATGATATGTGGTCTCCAAGTCATACGATAACCATGATCTCTTACCCAATCAAATACTAGGGGGTATGATTTGAATAACGATGCTCTTGAATCACCTGCTGGCATAAACCATACTTTATCGTTGGGAACGTTTATAACATCTAAGAAATCTATAATCTCTGCTAATGCCCCTTCGTCTTTACCATCCCATACTGGTTTGATGTGGTAATCGCTATGGTAATCTAGCGTTTTACGTATAGCATCAACGTTTAAACGTAGTTTATTATGTTGTTTAACCATCTTAGCGCCCATTTTTTCGTCTAGTATATTACCGTTGGGTAAAGTAGCACCAATAACAGGAACACTATTACCAAACTTTGGAGATAGTGAAATTAAACCAAAAGGATAATCGGTTTCTAAGAAGTGAGAACCTTCAGTTTCAATAGTAATAAAAATATTTCTTTCGTTAGCAAAGTTAGTTAACTCGTTACATAAAGCAGCATGCATAGTAGGTGAACCACCTGTTAACATCATCTCTGTTATGTGTGGGTTGTCATCGTATGCTTTAATAATATCTTTAAAGTTATACTGTCCTTTTTCTGGATGTATAGATGTATACCAGGAATCACACCATCCACCTTCTCCGAAATAACATCGGTGAGTACATCCTGTAGTTCTAATAACTACTGTTGGGTAACCTGCTCTAGATCCTTCTGATTGTACCGCTGTGTAGATTTCAACGATAGGGAGGTTTTTTTCGTAATCCTCAATACGTTTTAGTTTTGACATATGTTAATTTTTTTAAGTGGTTGTACAGTCACTTTGAACCGTTTTATTGGATTCAATATAATAAGGCTCCTTTGGGGAGCCTAATTACTTTATAATAAATATAGGGTTAGATTTTATTTAATATACTATTTACATCAAATATTTCACTTACTTGCATATAAGGACATTCATGTATATTATTTTCAAACTGATAGTCAAATGTATAAGAACCTATTAGTTGGTTTGCTCTTTTAGGTAGATTTGCTGATATGTTATTATGTACTTTATACCCAAATACTTTAGGTGATGTACCCACCCATAATACTGTTGATTTAAGATTCATAGCAGCAGACATATGTTGTAAACTAGAATCTATCAAAACACGTTTTTTAGATGCTTGTAATAAACCACATAAATCCATATTGGACATTTTTGTGTCTATTCTTTCTACGTTTTTTAATTCATACCCCTTAGGTCTTGTAATCTGAATGATATGGTATTGTTTAGCAAACTTATTTACTATTTGTTGTGCTACCTCTATTGGTATGTCTCGAGTCCAAGAATATGAATGCTTTTGGCCTTCCATAGGACCACCACCAGATTGAATTACCATTATTGGTTTTGGTCTTTGCCATAATAATGGAAATGTGCTTTGTGGGTAGTTAGGTATAATCACAGGTAGTTGACCACTATACTTTAAACCCATTAAATCACACCAGTTTTCTAATAAATGTTTTTTCTTAGTAATATGATCTGTTTGATGATAGGGTTCATGTTTAGATATGATTATATCCTTATTTTCAATATAATCTTGGTAAAAATAAGGTGATTGACCTAGTTGGTATACTCTATCTACAAGTGGATTGTTTAAATATACTTCAGGGTGAGAAGAAACTATAATAAGTTTCCTATCGGGGTGTGTCTCTTTAATAGTTTTTACTAAAGCTGAACCAGCAATATTTTTACCTAAACCACCTTGTATATGCCATATAAAGTATTTATCTTCTGTTGGGGGTGTTGGTTGTTTTGATTGGTAAACATATCCTTGGTCCATATTATTTATTGATTAGGTGATACAAAGTTAAATGCGATAGATATTCTTTCTCCATCTGTATTATTACGTTCTACTGAGTGTTTAACCCAAGATGGAAATAGATAAAACATAGATTCTTTAACTGGGCAAGGAATAGTAGTGGCGTTAGCCATAGTTGGTTCTCTTTTTACTTTAGAAGTTAAGAAAAACTCTGCTGTATCCCCCCTATGTAATAATAAATCACCCATATTCTCTTTAGGTACTGAAACATAATACGTTCCACTTAATACACTATTTTGATGATCGTGTGGAGTATTATAATCGTATTTACCGTTAATATTTATCCACCAATTACCTAATACTAAGTCCGATGTTCCCATATAACGTTGAGGTACATCGTTTACAAACCCCGTTAGTTCAGTAAATAACTGATCTAATGATGGTGGGATAGGGGTGATAAGTTCTCCACTATGCCATCCACCTTTATTTGAAATATTAACACCTGGTTTTTCATCTCTTACTTTAAGGCAATAATCTGCTATTGATTTATTATCAATACCCTCTACGGGGCAATCCCAAACCGGTGTAGACCACCATAATCTTTCAAAAACCTTAAATTCCATATATTATTCTTTATCTTTAGAAGCTTGTAGTTGTTGTTTAACCTCTTTATAGTTTTGGAGTTGACCTTGTGGTGTTTTTAATCTTTCTAACGTTTTAAGTGGTCCTAATGCGTTTAAAACCTCCGCTTGAGATGAACTATTCCCCAAAGTATCAACTCTATTTTTTAAAGCTATACTATAAGAAGTAGCTTGATGAGTATTTACATTTTGAGTATCAAAAGTACCATCATCTAATTCTGATTTTATTTTAGACCAAGTAGCTATTTCACGAACACGATCTTTAGCTGTTTGTTCCATATTAGCTCTTTGATATAAATTTTGATCTAAATCAATTCTAAGTTCCATTTGTTTTAAATCATCTCCTTTATCAATAGCTTTTTGCATTTTACGTTCAAGTTTTAATCTTTTAACTTCATTTCTACGTAGGTTAAATGATAAACTCATCATACCATCAAAATGTGCTGATTGTTCTCTTACTGATTGCCAATATTTGGATGCAGAGGTTGGATGTTTACCATCATTTAAAACCGAAATACGCATCTCAGTTTCTGTTCTAAAAATTTGTTTTTTAGTCCAGTTATCGGTAAGTTCTTCTTTTAATGCTATAATAGTTTGAGCATCCTCGGTTTTAAGGACACTCAATATAGGTTTTAAATCTTCGGTGGCGACTAAATCTTTTGTTGTTATATTTTCTTTCATATTGATAAATATTATATTGGATTAATATACGACTTTATTTTTATTATTCCTAATTATTTAGATAAACCATATTTACTAAACTTATACCATGCTCTTTCATGGAAGAAATATAATACCATTTTTGTTATAACTTCAACACTACCTATTGTTAATCCTGTTTCCCATGAGCCTGTTATAACACCTGAAAGGATTATAGTATCTAAAGTTCCTATAACCCTCCATGAGATCGTTTTTCCTATGTGTCTTTTATAACTTACCATCTTGTTTCATTTGGTTGCGAATAGATGTTGCTGAGATTTCTCCAATTTCTTGTGGTGGGGTATGTTCTATAATATCATATCCCACTCCTCTACCATAGTTGATAGATTCGATATCCGGAATAATAGTAGGAAGTACTTTACCTGCTTCAATAAGTTCTTTTAACTCACCTTCTTTTACCATTTCTAGGATTTGCTCTGCTGTCCAAGGGTTTTTTTCATCTGGTTTTACATCTCTAATTCCTAACCAAACATTATAACCTTCTTTTAATCTTTCATTGATTAACCAAAGGTGTCCTTTGTGTAGTGGTTGCCACCTTCCTGCGAAGAATGAATATTTTACTTCAGTTGATGAAGATTCTTTGTCTGCTTTAGCTTTTAATTCCGCCATCTCTTTTTACATTTATGGCGATTGCTCTATCGCCGGGGTTATTAGGGTCCATATCATTAATTAAGTATCTAGGACCTCTTTCTATTTGCATTATTAACTTATGGTATGGTATACCATTTTTAGTTAACTCTAATTCAGTATGTTCTCTTAAATATTCTGGTCTAGCTGTAGTAAGAATAATCATATGACCTTGATCATTTACTTTCTGTAGATACTTTCTAGTACTATTTATTACCTGAGCTTCTGTGGTTTCGTATGTTTCAAATTTTCTATAAACGAATATTGTTCCATCTATATCTACAAAGTAAGTATTTTTTTTCTCCATTAAATAGCTGCTAATACTTTTTCAAATGATTGTTCTGGGGTATCTTCCGTAGTGTCAATATCTATGAAGTTTTCCTTAGGAGCTACATAAGCTATTGCCTTAAAATGATCTCTTTCTCTAGGTTCTGATGTATGTACATAAAACTCTATCATTTGATCACCCATTAATGTTTTGAAATCTTCTCTTTGGTCAATATAAGGTGCTACTAATGATACTATAACATCTTTACCTTGGTTATTAAGATACTGAGCTATACGTTGTGCAGTTCCAACATTAACTACTCTACCGTTTATAGAATAATCTTTATTAGAAAATAACTCTCTCATATCATCACCATCTATCCTAAATGCCCCAGGTTTTTCCTTCTTAAGCATGTTAGCTAAAACTGTTTTTCCGTGGGCGGGTTGCCCTGTAAACCAATATATCATTATTTATTATATTTAAAAGTATCAAAAAACCATTTAAAATTATTGTCTATCCAATCACATGTATATTCTCCTAATATTTCTTTAGAGTCATCAGGTAACATACCTAAAGTATTTCTTATGGTATGATCACCGTAAATACCATGTATACTATCATCTTCAACTGTAATTTGGGGTATATTGTTAAAGTTATGTTGAAATTGTTCTAAACCAAAGAAATTGTAAATACTTTGTATTTGTGGTTCTGGGTTATTACATAAATCTTCATATCTAATGAATAGGAAGTTAAAGGCTGTTTTATCTAATATAGACTGGTGTAGTTTATTTAATGCGTATCCTATTGGATGACCTTGGGCCCATGTTTCTACTCGTTGTTGAGTTGTAATATTATTTAATTTAGTATTATCTAATAAACCATCATCATAATCAGGATTCATACGGAATTTTTTTTCCATGGAGGCAAATATTGCCTTTAAATCCCTTACCATAAATAAGATTTTAGGGTTTGGGTTTATTTCGTTAAGTAAAGGATAATAAGAACCCCATGCTCTATTTTTATCTAGAATATAGGGTTTGTCTGTAAAAGCTTTAATATAACCTTTAAATCCTTCTCTACAATAGGAGTAGAATCCTTCTTTCCACTTTTGTTTGTCTCCTGCTTGTGCTTCTTTGTTGCCGTTGTATCCTATTCGAGTACCCAACATCATATCTATCATACCGGAGGTAGGAGTGACATGAAATTGGGGGTTTTGACCTATTAGGTTTTGGAGTAATGTTGATCCTGCTCTTGGAAGAGAAGATTGATAGTAAACCGTCTGATTCATAAAAACTTATTATTATAACTTTAATATAGTATTAATATACGATATTATTTTGACTACTCCAATTTATATTGTAGGAAGAGAGTAGGTTTTAGCTGATCCACTATTTTGACCTTGTTTGTAGAATTTACCATCTAGAGATGCAGATACTAATGCTTGTGCTTCAGCAAATGTTTTTTCAGTAGCGCCTACTCTAGTAGCCCAAGTAGTATTTTCAGTAGTCCAAATGTCTGCTGGGTGTCCAGCAATATGAGCAGATTCATTATCATTATGAGTAATGAATCCTTTTCCTGTATTAGTTGCTGTGTAATATTTTAATGCCATGATTTAAATTATTTTATTGTTATGTAGTTACCCATTCAAATGGGACTTCTGAACTATTTATGAGAAATCCAGACCCAAATGTAGAATTTAGTGTATTAATTCCTGCACCCGCATCTGTTCCAGTAGCAAAATATAACCCAAATTTGCTACCTTGATTTGAAGGATCTGTATCAATTATCCCTTGGAATCCACCAACCCCATTAGTGAAAGTAACACTATTCCTAGATGTTCTACCTATAATCTCTATGGTAGAAACTGTTGTTAGTGTTGAAGGGAATACATCTCCAGTGAAAACTGCAGGGTTAGGGAAAGAATTGTCAAGTACTACTATATTATTGGGAGCTCCTGCTGGAATCCCCCAGCCTACTATACTTAACCCTGAGGAGGGATTTTGGCCTATTGTACCCGCTAATGAAACTGCGGCTGATTTCTGCCAAACTAATTCAGTTCCAGCGTAGATTTCACCTATAGATTCACTACCTGCATAAACTTCACCAATACCTCCTGTATTTACAAATATCCCCATATTATTCTCTTACAAAAGTAATATACCCAGCTGTACCTAGATCTCCATTATCCGCTATCTTAAATTTAAATGCACCTTCTGCATTAGGTAAAGCTCCTGTGTCTTCTATATAGTATCTAGCTGAAGCAGTTTCATTTTTAGATATAACACCATCTATATTGGCGTTACCTATAGTGGCATTCCCAGATTGTGGGGATGCTTCGTATGAGTTTGGTGCAGCTAGTGTTGTAAATTGGGAGCTGTTACTATCATCGTAGTATGTATTCCCACTTTCGTAAGCGTATAAACGTGATTCACCTACAGGGAATGACCTATCGGAGTTATTTTCATCTATATAAATCCAATCTGTTGTAAATGTTTTTGAAATTCCATCATCATAAATTAGAAAACTATAAGTTTGACCATCCACTAGACCTACTCCTGATCCAGTGTTAAAGGTAAGGTATACTACATCTGTTGTAGCACCTCCATTACTTAGTATGTCGGATTCAAATCCACTACCTACTTGAGAATAATTAATGGTTGGTAAAGAAACATTATCTCCACCTGTTAAAATTATATTACTTTTACCTGTTATATTTCCTGTTACTGTTATATCACCTACAGTAGTCAAAGCACCACCAGATCCTACTGCTGTAGCTACATCTAATTGACCTAGTCCTGCTGGGTTGTTGTAATCACTGAGAGCTCTATTTCCAGTATCATCATAAATAACAAGGAAGGTTGGGTTGTCAATATATAGAATTGAATTTCCTAAACCTAAGTTTAGATCAGCATTACCTTCTGCTAAGTATGTCCACTCTCTTGTATAAGTAGAGGGATCATTACTTGGGAAAGTTGTAGAAGATCCTAATGTTACAGCAGAATATGTTTGGTTATCTACTAAGTTGGTTGCATTAGCGACATTAAAGGTAATATAAGTCACATTTCCCTTAGAATTTACTACCCCGGAAGCACCTTGAATTTGACTAATTTCTGATGTGGTTAATGTAATAGTTGATTCTCCTGCTCCTCCAATTGTTCCCCCAATAGATAAGTTTTGGGTTACTGTTAAGGGTGAAGAAATTGTAGTTCCGGCTTCTGCATTTACTCCTCCAAAAGCTAAAGTTGTTGGAGAAGTTACTCCACCACCTTCATTGTAACTCCCATTTCCATCTATAAAATCAGATGGTTGGAATACACCATTAGTTCCAGTACCTCCCATATAGACAACACCCGCATTATCAGCTGCGGTAGAAATTGTTACAGTAAGAGTATCACCATCACCATCTGTGTATGTTACTGGGAAGGGTGTTGTTATGCTAGATAATGAAGAGCCGAGTAGGCTACCACCGTTATAATTATTTTGAATATCTGATGATATTGTACCATTATCATTTACAGCTATTATTTCAAATCCAGACCCTCCTAAACTGGCAGCTTCAAAAACAGTCCCAAATGAAGGGGAAATACCTACGAATCTGTCTGATATACAAATATTCCCTGTACTAACAAATATATTATTAGGTGTAACTTCTGTATATGTTACTCCATTGTTGGCATTAGGGGTAAAACCTGCGTTTTGAGCTGTTATTGGTGAATCTACAAATGCGCCACTAATATTTAATGGCATGCTACCTGTGGTTGGATTTGTACCTCCAGCGATACCTGTTAATTGAGATCCATCGCCTTGAAACGAACCACTCATTGATCCTGAAATGTGTATTGAGCCTGTTAAATGTAATGCCATATCTTATTTTTATTTTATGTAAGTCTTATTACTATGAAGTTTCCATTTCTATATAATGACCCGATTGGAACACCTCCTGCTGCTGCTGATGCATCATCAGCATAATTATTAAGGGTACTAAAATCAACAGCATCTGAGTCTACATATGATGCAGTAGCTGCTGTATTTGCTATTGAAGCAAATCCTGATTGTAATGCTGAGCATGCTTGGCCATTAAAACAACCTTTAAACTCACCTTCAAAAATCCCCTTAGCTATTAGGTTTGGAGAGTCAGAACCTGTAGAGTTATATTCTAAAGCACAATCTGGATTGTAAATGGTCTTCCAGTTGTATATAAATGATCTGTTATCGCAGCTGGAGAATGACATAGGTGTTTTTTCCCCTCCCTGGGGGCTAAATGCATTACCATTGGTGCATTGACTGTATGCTAACAAACCACCTCTATTAGCCCATGTGTTTGAGGTAGGATCAAATTGTTCAGAGCAAGCATTGTAAGAACCATAACCACCAAATGCCAAAGTGTTATTGTTAGAACCGACTGCAGCTGCAGCATGGTTTGATTTTGAGGTACCCATACCAGCACATGTTGTCCACACACCACCATTATACATTTCTGTGCAGTTTGTTATAGAACTTCCATCACTTCCACCAGTTGCTAATACGGAACCATGTTGATTTCCCGATAGACCCGATCTACCTAAACTCATACCAGTACATGTTGACCATGTGTTAGTGTTGGGATCATATTCTTCAGTACAATTTACTACTGCAGTACCATCAAACCCTCCAAAAATAACATCATTTCCTTGGGCTAAATTACTTCTCCCTGTGGTAGGTGCTGTTGTTGTTGTCCAAATAGTATCAAATCCAAACTGGGGGCCATTAAAATAATCTAAAATCTCAGAACAAATATTGTAAGTATCATTGCACCCACCAACTATTAAACAACTATCAGCAGAAGAATTATATCTTTGAATATTAGTATAATTAGCTCCTGACCATACTTCAGTAAAATTTTCAAATTTCTCTACCATACGAGTTGTTGTAGAACCCAAAACTTCATTATCTGGATCTGTTCCACCTATTGATAATACATCACCAGGCGCATTCATCCCACTAACACCATTGACTCTTTCTAATATTGTATTTCCAGAAGTGCGCCATGTATTAATTGGGGTTTGGGGGCTATCTAATAGAATTCGGGCATCTGAACCACTAGTTGTAAGAGTACCACTAAAGGTTAGGTTATGTGCTTTTAAATCTGTTATGTCTGTAAGTCCAGTGTTTTCATCATAATCAAAAGTTTTTGTAATTGTATTTCCTGGTGCGTATTCTTCAGATGTTGAAGTAAGTGGAGAACCACCAAATGCTAAAGCTGATGATTTACTACCTCCTGCTCCTCCAGCATTGGATCTATTATTTGATAAATTACCACCCATTGACCATGATGTACCATCATATTCTTCTGTATAAGCTGCATAACCACCAAATGATAGTGCTGAGGTTTCTGTTCCAGCACCAGCGTGTTCTGTAGTTGCATGGTTTAATGAAGATGCTATGGACCAAGTTGAGCCATTATATTGTTGTGTAGCATTAGTATTGTCTTGTTGAATATAACTATAACCACCAAATGCTAAAGCAGCATTTTGAGTTCCTACTGATACCGAATTAAAAACTCCAATTTGTAAAGCGCCACCTGATGCCCAAGAAGCACCATTATATTCTTCTGTGCAAGTATTAGCACCACTATACCCACCAGTTGCTAATCCTGCGTTTTGGGTTCCTGCTGCTGATCTACCATATGATGTGTCACTTAAGGCACCTCCTGGTGACCATGTTGCACCATTATATTCTTCTGTGCAACCCCCTCTGTAGGAACCACCAACTGCTAATGCTGCTGTTTGAGTTCCTGCTCCTGGTATATCATATCCTGCATTTTGTAATGCAGCACTTGGTGACCATGTTGTACCATTATATTCTTCTGTACAAGTACCATAAGATTGACCACCAAATGCTAAAGCAGCATTCACATCATTTCCAGCCCCTCCTAACCGAGATCTATCTACATTTAAACCAGGAGCTGTTGACCAAGCACCCAATTTGTTTGAAAAAGAAAATTCTACACTACCTGTTGATTGAATACTACCTGTTGAAACGATAGAACCAGTAGCTACAAAACTACCTGTTATTCCCAAAGAACCAGATACTACAAAACTACCTGTTATTTCTGCTGATCCAGAATATGGGAAACCTACAGGTACACCAGTTAATTTAGATCCATCTCCCTGAAATGAACCACTCATTGATCCTGAAATACTGCCGGAGATATCCATTGATCCTGTTACTTGTATTGCCATATCTTATTTTATTGTTGTTTATGAAAGTCTTATTGCTATAAGGTTACCATTTCTATATAATCCACCTAATGCTATACCCCCTATGGCTGCAGCTGTATCATCAGCAAAGTTACCACTTTGGGATATTTCAGGTAATACTATTTGCAGTGTTTCAAAGTTAGCTTCACTTCCAACCATACTTAAACTACCAGTTATTCTAACATCTACCGATGAGGATAAAAATGTTCCTCCATTATACCAAACTGATTCCGCACTTCCTGTGGTAGCTCCACCACCTGCTCCTATTATAACCCATCCTTGATTTCCTCCAGCATATGTTAATATAAATGATGCTGTTGCTAAATCTAAAGTTAAATCATTTGCACTACCCATTATCAACTCTCCATTCCTACCTAATACGTTAGTTCCTATATTAGATCTATTAGAAATTTGAATTGAATCCCCATCTGTTGGGGTAGAAGGTAAGGTTAATGTATATGCTGTTGATGTTTCAAAGACATATGTTTTATTTTTTTCAGCAGTAGTATTTGATGTTACATATTCCGCAGGAAATCCACTACCCCCACCACCATTCAAAGCATATGATGCTGTTAAAGCGTATGATGCTGATGTAGCTGTTTGAGCGTATGATGAGCTTACTTCATGAGTAATTTCATGTGATGATGATATAGCGTATGATGCTGTTAAAGCATATGAAGCTGATATTGAAGAAGTTAAAACAGCTGTAGGTACTCCATCTCCATCTCCAACCCAAATATATCCTGATTCTAGATTGGGTAAATCATTTGATCTACCTGAACCTTGTATAAGTATTTCTCCTTCAGTTGCATTTACTTTACCTACAACTCCAATATTTTGGATAAAACTACTACCTGTTGGTTTAGTTTGTGTAAAATCTCCATTAGAATTTACATATATGTTTTGACCTGCTGTAAATCCTGCTGTATCTACTCCTATTATTTTACCACTTACAACTGCTGTTCCTGAGGCATTGGTTCCTAGTGTTTCTCCAAGTACACCAATTGCAGGCATAGTATTTGAAGAGAGATTAGAGGCTATAGCTATATTAATATTATCTCCTGTAACCCCAGTAGCATATACAGGTACTCCCTTAGCTATACTACCACCTGATGTATTCTTAACATTTACTACTATTTCATTTGTAGTTATAGAGTGTTGGGAAATTGCAGCATATGATGCTGTATGGGAGTATGATGCTGTTAAAGCATATGAAGCTGATATTGTTGTTAATGCATTTCTAGCATCTGATGCTGATCCACTTAAAGCTGCTACTGAAGCGCTTATTATTTGATCAGTAGTTGTTAACGATGCACTTACTTCTGTAAATGATCCACTAACTTGTCTTGATAAAGTATTTCTAGATGCTGATGATGACCCACTTAAGCTAACGTTCATAAACTCTAGCTGAGAATACATCACATCTCTTCTAGTTGATGCTGATCCACTTAATGCTGCTACTGATGAGCTTATTATTTGATCAGTTGTTGTAAGTGAAGCACTTAAGTTAGATATGGGAAGAGTAGATGAACCACTAACTTGGTCAGCCAATACATAACCCGAATCATTTGTTAATTGGGATATATTGGATCCACTTATTATTACTTTTTTCCAATTTGGCATTTTACTTTTATATTAGGTTGGTTACAATATTGCCCACTTCCCCTATTGGGGCCGTAATACATTTTTATTTACTTATATTGGATGCTTGGGTTTGTAGTTTAGATAATACACTAGCTACTAACATAGCATCTTTTCCTTTTATATTTAAATTCATAACAGCTTTAGCTATTACAGCCATTTCTTGCTCAGTTAAATCGAGATTATACATTCTTTAGTTGGTTTTGTAGTTTTATTACCATATTATATACTTTTTCTAAATCCTCCCCTTTAAAGGTGGATTGTTTTATAAGTGTTAATATAATACCAATCTCTACTTTATCCAACTTACTTTTGGAAACCCCTATTGGGGTTTCCATTTGTTTTACTAATCCCATAACTTATTTAACTTCTATTATGAGTAAATATAAATATCTTCTGTATCAGTTTTAATGTGCATAGTACCTAAACCATATATTGGTGCTGATGATGGTACAACTGTTGATGTTTCTACTGTACCTAGGAAAGCATCTACTGAACTAAACGTTGTCGCATCATGAGATAATGATGATTGTAATGACCATCTACTATTTGCTTGAGAATATCCTAATGCTTTACCTGATCCGTCAGGTGCTGCTTGGATTATAATACCACCATCTGTTTGTACCTCTGAACCACTTGCAAATAACGCAAACTTATCTTCAACTAATAGGTTAGTTGTTTGAACTGATGTAGTTGTTCCTTTAACAGTTAAATCTCCTTCTACTGTAGCTGATCCATCAACTTTTAAATCGTTAAAAGTTGGGTCAGATGTTGCCGATAAATCAGCAAGAATAACAGTTTCTGTTACACCATTAAAATCAGCTTCAAACTCACCTTGTACATTAGAAGAGAAAGTTAAAGTAGTAGTATCAGCTATTTGAGATACTAATAGGTTTCTAGCATCTGATGCTGATCCACTTAATCCCGCTACTGATGAACTTATTGCTTGGTCAGTTACTGTTAGTGAAGCACTTAATGCTGAGATTGCTGCTGTAGAAGATCCACTAATTTTTGTTACTAATAAATCTCTAGAGTCTGATGCTGATCCACTTAGGGATGCTACAGATGAACTAATTGATTGATCCGTTACCGTTAGGGAAGCACTTAAAGCTGTATTGTCAGTAACTATTAGATTTCTAGCATCTGAAGCTGATCCACTTAAAGCTGCTACTGAAGAGCTTATTACTTGGTCAGTTGATGTTAAAGATGAACTTAAAGCAGCAATTGGAGCTACTGATGATCCACTAATTTTTGTTACTAATAAGTCTCTTGCGTCTGATGCTGATCCACTTAGTGTTGCTACAGATGAGCTAATCGCTTGATCTGTTACAGTTAAAGAAGCGCTTAAAGCTGAATTATCTCCAACTAATAAATTTCTAGCATCTGAAGCCGAACCACTTAGGGCCGCTACAGATGAACTAATTGATTGATCCGTTACCGTTAAGGAAGCGGAAACCGTAGTTAATTCTGCCTCAGTTATGATTTTTTTCCAGGATGCCATGTGTCTTGTTTGTTTGTGTTAAACTGTTATTAATTAATTATTCTTGTTATTCTTGTTATTTGTGTATAAATATTATGTTCCAAAATAAAACTGCGAAGCAGTGTAAAATATTCCCCCTTCAACTGCTGGTGGGAAAGAGCTTCCACTCCATTTTAGTTGTAGAGTTCCTTTTTCTGTGATTGCTACCTCTCCCTCATTCACTGACCCTTTTACCAAAAGTAAATCATCAGTTGATGGAATTGAAGTTTGGATCAATACAGCTGAGGAAGATATTACTCCTTCTGAGTCTAGGGAGGCAGAAGTTTGACTACTACCTATCAGTATGGGTTGATGTATTTTCATTCAGTGGGTCTTATTTTATCAATGTTATATTATGCTGTTCTTACTACTAAATACTTTGAACTTACTCCTGTTGATCCTGACAACCAAACCCCACCTATTGAAGCTAGTGATTCTGATACGGGTAAACCACTAAGATTTATACTACCTGAAGCTATTATACCTGTTACTGCTGTTAATGATCCAGCAGTTGTAATGTCGGATGTTGTTTTAATACTACCTGATACATCTAAATCGTTTGTCGTGGTTAAACCACCTGATACGATTAAATCACCAGTAATACTTCCAGTGGTAGCACTTATATCACCTGTAACAGCCATTGATCCTGTTACTGAGTGTGATCCTGTAAAGTGTCTAAAGTTATTATCTAGTTCTAAGTTTGTTAGGGCTGAGCCTTTTATTGATCTGTAAGTTAATGCCATTTGTTTTTATTTAGATGCTACTACTATTTCTAATAATGATGATGAAGGATAAGCCTTCGCTTTTATTGTGTCTATTCCTATTAAGTCTCCATAATACGTAGGGTCAACATAACCCTCTACTACATAATCAGATACTGATGAAGCATTAAACTTACCATTACCTAACATAAATGTTTTTTCACCATCTAAATTAAAGATAGTTGATTCCTCATTTGATTTTATAAAATATAAATCTACGTTACAAGGTGTGAGGTTTGAAATTCGAATATATCTTACATCACCTTTAACAAAAGATCCAGCTAATGATTCTTCTTCAGAATCTACAAACTTTAAAATCTCTATACCACTACCCGAAAAGTTAGTAGAAATGGTGTCTAATCTCCTTGTAAACTGACCTACATCTTCGATAGTTGTTGTGTGGGATGTAATAGAGGATTTACCATCGTCTAGTATTACTCTTTCGTCTAAATTTGAAATTAACCTACCCATTTATTATTTTGTTATAAATATGTTATTTCTTAGTTTAATCACTAAGATTAGTAGAGTAATATAAAGAAAGCTCCCATATAGGGAGCTTTTACTTTTCAATAAGGTTATTTATGCTATTCTAACCTTTAAATCACCTAAAGTTCTATATATTCCTCCTATTGGGATACCACCAGATGCTGCTGCTGTGTCATCTGAGAAATCTTGAATGTTAGAAATACCCATTGCAGTAGCTGCTGTTTGGGCAAATGATGAAGATAAAACTGTATTATCACTCCCTGACCCTAAACTAAAGCCGTCTCCTGATATTGAAGCACTTATAAACGAAGATCCACTCATACTAACCTCTACGGGGTCTCCTAAACCACTTTGTAGGAGATTATTTTCAGTTGTTAAAAGATCTTGGTAGGTATCTTTTATATGTCTATTTGTTAAACTGGCCATTTATTTTTATTTAAGTTTATGTATGGTTATAAATATTATGGGCGGTATGAAGCGTTATTCTTTTCGTGCTCTCTAAACTCTACTTGAGCTACTTTAACTCTACCTTCACTTTCCTCTACTACCCAACCATTTAGTTTTTCATAAACGTATTCAGCAAACTTTTCTGCTCCAACTGCTGGTAGTATTCTAACTTGGGCTACTTCAGCAGTTCCCATCTGTTCAAACGCTTGTCTGTAGGGATCATCTTCAGCTATAATCATAGTATGATCAAACATATATGACATCCACTCTTTAGGTGTTTTACCATCGATTAGGGTTTTAGATCGTTTTGCTGATCCAAAATCCCAAACCCAATTTCTATCATCTAATTCTCCTTCAAACCATACTTTAAAAGATACTCCATAACCATGTACAAATCGACAGTGAGTTGTTTCTGCTTTCCATTGACGAAATACAGTTGAAAACCCATCGTATACTTTTGTTGATGTAAATTTACCCATTGTAAAAGTTTAAAATTTGTTGTTTTGATTGTAATCCTGTCGTTCTATTAACTGCTTCTCCATTTTCTAAAAGAACTAAAGTGGGGATATTTCTAACACCATATTTAGTAGATAGTTCTGTGTCGTTATCTACGTTGATTTTTCTATAGTTGATTTGACCTGATAAAGATTCCATAATCGGTCCTAATTGTTTACAGGGCCCACACCACGGGGCTGAAAAGTAAAGTATTTCTTTCATATTTTTATTTTAATTAAACTAATTCTTCAAATATACCTATTACTTCAGATAAGATAAGAATAATAGTTGCGGTATACAAATTTATTGGTAAAAAAACATACCCCAATATTCTAACTCCTGATTTAATAAAACTAATTATTTGATGCTTTCTAGCATCTGGTAGTTGTTGTTTACTCATATCTTATTGAATTCTAACCCACAACCAAGCACTAATTGAATTGGGTTTGTTAATAACCATTGTTTCATTACCAATAAATAAACCTAATCTATACTCTTCTTCTGTATCATATCTGTTAATATGCATGTCACCATTTACCATGGTAATCTGACCTTGAGCTAGGATTTTGTATTTATCTTTCCTAGTAAATATTATTAAATCTTCAGCTCTTTGGATTACTAAAGTTTCACCTTCTGTATTACTCCAAATACCTAATACTTTAAAAGGTACCTCCTCTTGCCCAAAGGCAAGAGTAGATACTAATGTCAATAATAAAAATAGTTTTTTCATATTATAAATCTCCTTTTACTGCTACGTGATCAGTTAATACACTTTGAACATGTGCCTTCGCAACGCTATAATCGACTGGTCCACTTTCATCTTCATATTGTACTGGGTCAGGACGATTAAGTTCGATAAATGCTTCAATCCTTTCAACAGATGAAGCTGATTTGTAGTCGCTATTACCGCTAGGATAGGGCTTATAAGAAGTGTTAGTACGTTTGTATACTTCATCAAATTCAATTCCCAATTCATTAACCAATTCTTGTCCATCTTTTAAAATTCCTAATTTATCTGTTTTTAAATAAGGTGTAAAATACCCTACTCTATCAGCATCCCAATTACCTTCTCTAAAAGCAGCATCGTCTGCATCTCTAAACTCTTGTCTACAATCTGGGTAAACGGCGTGATCACCAGCATGAATACCTAATGCTATATCACAAGTTTCTTCTGTTTTATTAGCTACTGATAGAGCAACTGCTTGAGTAATAGAAGCAAACATTTTATTACGATTAGGAACAACTGTTTCCTTCATATTATCGTTTTCATAATGTCCTTCTGGTACGTCATCTCCACCTTCCACTAAAGCTGAATCTAATAAATCAACTAATCCATTTAGTTGTATTTGACGATAGTTAACTTTATGACCATTATCTGCTAGATAATCAATCAATGATTGAGCTCGTTCTAACTCAACTCTGTGTTTTTGACCATAATCAAATGAAATACCTGTTACGGTATCATATTCAGATAATGCTCTTAATAATAGTGTGGAACTATCCATTCCCCCACTTAATGAAACTACTACATGTTTTGCCATGATTTTATTTATTTATTTGTTGCCAGGTATTTTGCGTATAGGCTAACGCTTGTTTTACTTTACATTTTATATATAATCTAATATACGAAGAGATAGTTGATAAACCAACCCCTCCTAATAAGAGAGTCCATATATTTGGGTGGAAATGTTCACCACAAAGTCCTAGTGTGTGTTTTATTATTTCTGTCATAATCTACCCTATTTGTGAAGGTGAACATCCTACTTCGTTAACATCGTTTATTTCTGATATTGGAGTATCGGGGCATTCATCTATTGCGTTGATGACTCCATCAATATCATAATCTGCTCTTGCTACCAAAACATCTATACCTGATTGTATTTCCTCTATAGTAGATAAAACATCCTGGATTTCTTCTTCTGTTGGTAGTTCGTTGATTCTGATTAATAATAGTGATAATGTTTCTTGTAGGGTGTTTAGAGTTGGTTGAGCTGAATCTACCTCTATGACTAAATTTTCTATTAGTGACTTTAACTCGTTAACTTTTTGGGTTAACTCATTTAAATTCATAGTATTAATTTGATTACTTATTTGTGAAAGTTGAGATCTTAGATTATCTAAACCCTCTTGCATATTGGGGTTTGCACATGATATAATAATCATGAATAGTAATAAAATTGTTTTTTTCATATTATTGTTTTTTTATTCCATTTATTTCTCTAAAAAGTATTGTATTATATAATATAGTTTCATAATCAACATCCTTAAAATCTATTTCAAAGTTATCATTCATATTTGCTTTAGGTTTAGTAGTTAAACCTTGTTCAGTATATCTAGTACCATCTAAAGCAGCCATAATAGGGTTAGATGTATCTATAGATTCGATTTTAGGATGATTATCATACCAACCAAACTCCTGGGGTATGGAACATCCTAATAAATGGTATTTAACGTTATATAATGATTTTAAATTTAATAACCCTTGTACAAATCTTACTCTACCCAACGCCTTACCCATATCTGGGTTGGTGTGTGGGAAGAAATCGTTATACCAAGTTGCACCGTAGGATACACATAGTTTTTCATAACCAAGGTTTTGTAATAAATTAGCACATAAGTATGCTTCGTTTTTATTACTACCTTGAATAACGGCTGTGATTTTTGTATTTTCAGGATATGTAAACTGTCTCCAATATTTGGCTTGTGCTGCTGTTTTATGACAATCCATCCATACATCAGGTACTATAAACTCATCTGGTTCTATTTCGTTAATCCAATATCTTAAACGTTCATGATCATATGCCTCTCCAAGTTCATGAAGTGAGTTATCCATAATAATGTAACGACCTGCTTTTTTAGCATCTTTAAAGTATTGTAAATACTCCTCATCCTGATCTAACAAGTGCGGTAAAAGATAATCGTAATCATTAAACTCAGGAGATGCTGTTAATAAACATCTAGGTACTTCATGCGATACTATCATTTTTTTCTTTGGATAATTGTTATTATTTGATTAATATCTTTATTAATCTTTTTTATTTCTTTTTTACGATCAACGTTTTCTACTTTGAAGTTTTCTAAAGCGAAATCGTTAGTATTTTTAATATCCTTTATTACATCATCTACTAACTCTCTAACCATAAGTTTTAAACCTGAAGTGTCTGATCCTAGTTGAAGTTCAATAATAGTTTTCTTAAGTAATTGAATCTCCTTATTTACTTTACTCACTGATTTATTAACTTTACCTGTTATAGATTTATCAACAGTATTTAGAGATTCTGATGATAGTATTTTATTTTTATCTACTAAAGTATTTAGTTGTTTTTGTTTTTCTAGTAACGATTTAAACTCATTCCCAGAAACTATATCTGTAGGGATTGATTTATTAGTATCCTTTATTAATTGTAATAATTCATTAACACTTTTTAATACCTTATTATCAACTACCTTATCGTATTTACTATCTAAATAATCATTTTGAATATTTTTAACTATTTCACCTTGTTTATTTAAATCTCGTTGATGTTTAGTAACTGATTTTAGTATTGATTTATTTGATTCGATATTATCTGATGATAGTTTTTTAGTTATATCAGATACTGCCTTTAATGCTTCTGTTGTAGCATATGTTTGCATTTGGTTTATTAACTCTTGTCTTACACTTGTTAACGTATCCCCACTAACTGTATTTTTAGGTAGGGCATTTGCTAGTTTTGTTATTTTAACATCTAGTTCTGCTTTTATTTTAGATATGGAGGTTGTACTTGCTGTATCTTTAGGTATTGATTTTTCAATACGTTTAGTTTCATCACTAATACCACTCATCTCTGTTTTAACACTACGTATAGTACCAGCAATATCATCTGAGATATCTCTGTGTTCTTTGGTTGTTATATAACTTTCAGATATTCTTTTTTCAAACTGATCCATCTTATCTAGTTGATGGTGTAGTTGTTTTTTAGATGTGTTTTCTACATCTATAAGTTGCCCTTCAACTTTACGTTCTAGTTCATAAGTTCGTTTTAGTACGATATTTACTTGTTCATCAAACTTAGATAGTCGATTACTCAACCCATCAAATAGGTTATCGATTTTCTTCTCTAACGCAGAGTATCGTTTTGATATTGATAGTTCAACATCAGCGAATCTCTTTTCGTTGATTTTTTCTGTTGGTGGGGGTGTTGGTTTTGAAAATATACTCATAACTTTTTTGGTCGTCCACGACGTTTTCTTAATAATGGTGATATTTGATTTATGATTTTGTAATTATCATCGAGGTGAAAATACAACTCTAGTGTTGTGCCTCCAAATTCCTCCATAACTTCCTCTAATTGTGGTTTAGTTATTTTAAATGATTGATGTAAACATTTTTTAAGTTCTCTTAGTTTTTCTTTCTCATCACGCTCATAATCTTCGTATAAACGTTTACGACGTGCTCTCATTACAGCACCTCTTTCTACAAATACCCCACTATCATCTTTACACTCTATTTGTAAATCGTTGATATCATGTTCAACCCATAGTGCTTGTAGGTAATAGTGTGAAAACTCAAAATCACCGTTCATAATACGTTCACGCAGTGGTTTACGATTATCTAAGGGTTTGTTTTTGGACTCATACATCCTCCACCAACGAAACGCGTTATAGTTCAGTTTCTGGAGTTTGTCAAAGTGTGTTTGTAGTTGTTTTCTACTTAGTGATGGATGAAATATTTGTCTCATATGACATCAATATACGACCTTTATTTGGGGATTCCAACCTAATATATGATGGTCGTGTCATCGTCTTCACCATCTATCTGAGATTTTAGTATGGAGATTTCTTTTTTTAGGTTACGTTCTAGTGTTTGGTTTATACCACCTATTCTTTCTCTATTTAGATAAGTTTCTAAGTTTGAGAGTTGATCTACTAATTCGTCTTTTTTTGTTTTGATTATGTTTGTAGTCTCGTCTTCAAAACTTTCAGATGTTTCTGATTCTATTTCCCAATCCTCTTCATCTATATCAAACGAACCACTTTCACCATATATTGCGAATAGTTTTAAACGTTCTTCTTCAGATAAATCTGATGGTGTGATTATCTCATGTTCGACTTCTATATCTTCTATTTTCTCCTCTTCATCTTTAACTTCTTCAGTCTCTTCAACTTCTTCTATTTCTTCTTCCTTCTTTTTAGGGTAGGCTTGTTCAAAGGCAAAGTTAGCAGCAATTACTAAGGATATTGCTAAGGGGTCAAATACAAATATAATAACTAAAAGTAAATAGTTAATTATTTTATCCATAGATGTATTTGTAAGTTTGGATAAATATTCTAAAGGTCCTAACTCACCTGCTACGTCTGTATTGTTTTCTAACTCTAATATAGCTAGTTGATACTTTTGTAAACTATCAGCTACTTGTTCTCGTTTCGCTTGAACAGCTTTCCTATTATTTTCTTCAACGTCAATACGCTTTTGGGATAGTCTAAGTTCGGTAGTACTAATTGTTTGTCGAAAGCCTGTAGATGATGTCGTGTCTCGTACTTGAATCGAGGACGCTTT
>ENA-OSIY01000148-OSIY01000148.1-marine-metagenome-genome-assembly--contig:-NODE-148-length-39696-cov-11.540019_pt1 | contig 39696 bp, 49 predicted proteins | sample MGYA00237884_ERZ534233 | MGnify/ENA primary metagenome ERZ534233 (study PRJEB26412, sample SAMN06343840) | marine metagenome | isolation source: estuarine water | place: USA: Columbia River Estuary... | reverse complement strand
ATGTGTATAAGAGACAATATATATATATATGAATATATATATATATATATATATATTCATATATGAATATTATACAAATTGAAATCTTGTGACAAGTTGCGTTGTAGTATTAACTAAAATAGTATTTACCCCGCACATAATAGCGAATCGCGCGGCAGGGATATCACCTGTAACAAAATATGTTCTTGCCTCAAACCATGCTCGCGTCTGTTGTGCGGCCGGGATACCCGCATCTTCACGCCAGTGCGTTGCGTCACGGAGATAGGGGGGATTTGTGTATACCCATCCTTCATCAATTGTCTTCATGTATTGAGGGTTGGCTTGAGCATCGAAGCATATTTCTGGTAATAGGCTTGCCATCCGTAATGCAAAACAATCTCCAGACCGTTTGCGCTGGGCCGCAAGATTCGCCGTCACAGCATCATTCGATACGTTTATAGCAGTCCTCATCCTGCCCTTCTGATTATCGTCGCAAGCATTATCAACATTCGCCGCTTGAGTAGGCGTCAACCTCCATGTTTCTCTAACGGCTCTAAAAGATTTTAAGAGGCTGTGTTGCATACTCACAGCATACTTGCTTAAAAAACATGGATCATCGGCTGCTACATTCTCAAGGCTATGGTGATTGCAGAACCACTCGTTAATTTTACAGTGAGTAGTAGCAGGACTGGTTGGTGGCAGGCTGGTCTCTACTTGTGTTCTATATTTTGACTTACCTGGGTTGGGCTTCTTAAAACTGTCTTGCCAAGTTGATAAACTATGCATGTTATTAAAAGTTATGTTTATATTTCGAATATTAAGGGACTGTGCGGCACCCCTTAAAAGTGATAATAAGACTAAACCAGTATCAAATACTAAAAAAAAAGTAGAGTTATTGTCAGGTATGGGAGGGCCGCCGCCGCCGCCGGGAGCGACGCTCGGTCCAAACAATTTCCATAAATCTGAAGTAAGTGACATTGGAACCGACAATATTCTCACCTGTTTCTCCACGCACGGTTCTAAACCAGCAGCAGGTAGTGATGGGTTTTTCAATCGCCGATGATAGTCGGCGGCCGGCGGCAGTACAAAAGGCCCGCATGGTACCTTAACTGTCACTTCAGGTAACACCTGGGGGGGGCCGGCGGGTAGATTTAAGGCCAGATTGCGATGTGTGTAATAATTGAAAAAGACTGGCGGCGCGGGAGGCGGCATCGGGTAAAAGAAACAATCAAAAAAACCGTTATCATCGCTGTGCAGATGATATCTGTCGCCGTCCCCAAACCCCGGCGCTACTCCAGTTGTATTTACCGAGCATAATGCGAAAAATATTCCTGGAACGGTTTTCATTAATGTGTAACTGAACATAGAAGTTTTTAAATCATGTATTGCTTCCGGTCCAAATGGCAGTCTATATACGCGATTTATCTGAATATTATTCGTCCCTGTGATGGCCCTCGGCTTATTATTATATGGCAGGTGATTCCACCATTCGTACGTACCATTAAAAGGAGGGGTAGCGATAACAACCATATAAATATATAATTATTTAAATTAATAAATATTCAATATAATGACAGAGTCTAACAAAGATTGGAAATTCTACCTCATCGCAAACAATGGGCGTACCTATGCCGGAGTCAGCCCAGACCCGATTCGAAGATTAAGGCAACATAATGGAGAGATTAAAGGAGGTGCTAAATATACTACAAGCAAAGGTCCTGGATGGCGACATCTATGCTTAATATCAGGGTTCACCAAGATACAATCGCTTCAGTTTGAATGGGCTGTGAAACACTACCCTCCTAGAGATGCCGGAGGCATAATCAACCGCCTTAAGAAACTAATATGCGTAATAAACAAAGAAAAATGGACCTCTAAATCACCAGAATCATCTACCGTCCCGCTCACGATTACCTGGCTAGAAAAACATAATATAGGGGAGTATTCTCTCCCAGATTATGTAGCAGAAATTATTAATATTGATATAACTGTTTAACTTTTATGATGAAAGACCAGTCCGACCCATTTAAATCAACCAAAGCACCCTTGTCATCAAGAAGTTTTATGCCAAGTCGTTCAATGTTGACAGGCCCAAAATATTCTCGAGGACTTGACATTAACGTGCGACCTAAAATATTAATGGGGGCAGGAACAGATAATGATTTTGTTTGGTCTGAATTTGCAACAGTTTGTCGCGATTGAACCGGGATGATTGCCAACACATTGTTGGTAGTTGGTGCAGATATGCGATTCTTTTTCTGTAGGCGATTCTGATATATGGCGTTGATTGTGTACAGCTGTGCTTGCGTGAGGTGTCTAGGAGCGGTCAACACGGCAACACAATTTCCGTCCAAGTCCTTGGTCATGGTTTGCATGTCGTTGTAAGAAGGCAAGTCAAGTTTTTTTGCGGTATCTACTGTGCCAACGATTGAATTGTTTAAACGATTATGTTGATAATCATCTAAACTAAGAATCAAATATTGAGGACCATAGAGAGAACAGGCTGCGTCTGCACTAATGCTGACAGAATCACTATCGATAAGCGTTTCTAAATCTCCTGTCTCGTCGTTAATGGTTCTAATCCCCAGCGACCATCCCAAATTATTATTTACATAGGTGATGTTACCGCAATAACCTGTAGAAGTGCTGACGTTTGATTGCCAATAGGTGTTTATTTGCGTGTCAGAATGCCATATAATCTTATCCCCTTCAGATGAAGTATTTGTAGTTATAACAATTCTCATAGTTGTAGTATCATATGTAAAAATAACTTGAATCTCGGTAGCTTCGCCCACATCAACAATTTTACTTGACGGAGACGACCATTCGACTGGTATATTATAAAATCCGTCAGGTATTGTACAGTAATAAATATCGCCACTGCTTGTAACATATGTAAACCCATTGTTGCCTTGTGCTGCAGAAATATTATACCACGTTTGTGGTATATGAATTGAAAAAAGTTCTAACGATAGGACGTTGGTCAAGTGATCCGATAAATCGACGCTAAAATTTGTGTTGAACGATGGAGACGAGGTGTTGCTCGCAGAGTAAGGTATGATACTTGTTCTATATTGGCTATCGATGATAACCATTCTCTCTGTCGTGGTTACATGATTCGGATTGATGGTTCCCTGAGCCACATTAGTGTTAAACGTCTGTGAAAGACCTTTCGTCTCTCGGTTCATTTGAAAATGTTGCCCCGCATCTAAAACTCTAACTGACTTATTTTTATTAATATCTGCGTCGACAACACTTTTCGTTGCTTTGTCTCTTGCTTTTATAATAAATTCTGATAGTTCTTGAGATGGAGAACCTTCAATAAGTCGTTTTGACGCGGACATAATGTCTTGTATCGTAGGATTAACTAAATCAAACAGTTCAAAAATATCGGAAATGTTCCAATTATCTATGTTTGTGTCAATATTATTATCAGTCATTTAGGATAATATCACTGTTCGTTTAAAGCATTGTTACTTATTTAATATTAAATCTGTTGGTAATGGGAACAAACTATTATGGAGTGTCAGCCCGTTGACAATGGATCAAAGTAGACAATGTTTATGTTCTCGGTCGAATTTAGAGAAAATACAGAAGAAAACTATGAATAAACATTTAATATTAACCTAATATATGAGTTATTTCACACCGTTTGATGTAAATAGTGCGACCGAATGGGTGGAGAGAGAAATACAACAGGCACGATCTTATGATAATGGACAAGCTCGGAGAGGACATGAACCCGAGTGGACAGATTTCGTTGAGCAAATCGGACCAGGTGTGCTAGCAATGTTACATGCTATTGGACGTAGGACCCCGCGCAGTGCTTTAACCGCTTTTAATGCGACTGTAGCAAACCTTATAAACGAGCATGTTGGAAATGAGGAACAATATATGTCATACGATGACATACATCATGAGTTGGAAAATGTTATTGCTAGTAGCAGACCAGAGATGGCGAACTACCTAACAGAACTACAACTGTTCTGGCAAGATCATCTGGATGCTCACGAGACAAGGGATTTTGTGTTACAGTATGTCGAGAGATTGCGTACAGAACACGCATACAGAGTAAGGCATCCAATGGCTGCTGAGGAAATGCGCGACCGACACACAACGTGGCATCAACAACATCTTGCTGCCGACCCTCTCCCGCCACAGCATCGCCTAGCTAGTTTAAGAGTCCCTATGTCGGACGACGAACATTATAGAAATGCTGCATATGATCATGATGACGAACACCAATATCCACACAGAGGAAGCCCGGGATTTATCTCTTCTGACGACGAGGCTGGTGCAAGCAAACCGCGAAGAAAATCAAGCAAACCGCGAAGAAAATCAAGCAAACCGCGAAGAAAATCAAGCAAACCGCGAAGAAAATCAAACAAACCGCGAAGAAAATCAAAAAAATCAGGGAAGTGAAACGTGTATATTTAAATCAATTCACCTCCTGCGTTTTAAATCTGAGCAAGAACATCTGTCTCATCCTCTCTTCAAAACTAATATGTTTATTTTTAATTATCCACTCAGGAAGAACGGTTATGCCGTGACCGCGCTTCAAATGTCTAGACCCTTTGAAGACAAGCGTTTCCAATATAGTAATAATTTTAAGTTCTTCTTCATCCAACATCCCTCTATCAATTCTATAAAGACTCTTGTATATAAACCTGTTGTAATTACCCCATTCGTATAATTGGTATTTTTTCTCTTTTTCAATGTTGTTTGAAATAATACCAATTCCCATAATTGTGTTAAGATCGTTATGCATCTCCAAAATAGCAACGTTCATTCCAATAGGAATGGTTTCCTTTATTAAAGTAGGTGATCCGTATATACATCCATCCCATTCATGCCTCTCTCGCCACGAGTTGTTCTGTTGCCATGTAGCATCATTGAAACGCGTTGTAGCAATATACAACATTTTAATAAACACCGTATTAAATTCTTATTCTCTTCAATTTTTATAGCATACACTTATATACTATGAACGAAATGGTAAAGCGCGGTTCTGCCTATTTTTTATCACTATGTATCATCACAATTGTTCATGTATACATATTGAATATACCAGAGTTCATTTCTCAAGCACCTGATTTAGTAGTAGAATATTACTATGACCGCGCGCTTGAGAGTTTTGTCCTTGACATCTTTGTGGTTGCTGCTTACATATCGGTTTCTATGTATGTCGGAAAGCTGCTCAAAATAAATCAAAAAGATAACGTTCAGCAATTGATTATTCTATGTTTGACCACTATAGCAATATCCGGGTCCTTTATGATGTATTTTAATTCAGGCGGTAGCCCTGGAACCTTTTTTTCTCGTTGGTTTAAGCAAGTTGGTTACAAAGCAATTGTATATGACATGGTTCTTATTTGTTCTGTCTACATGCTGATGGTGGTGATATATAAATCAAACATATTTGAAAGAATAATGCGTAGCGTGTAGAGAGATGATTGCTGATCGCTCTTCAGTCGATAGCCCAAAATATACAGCAATCGTGTCATCGTTTATCTCTCTTGGAAAATCAGAAAGAGACGCTATATCAGGTATCATTTCAAATATATATTTCTCCAAATATTTCATTCTATATCTTGTACATTCAAACAAATAAATCGCAGTCTTTGTCTTAAAGAACTCGCATAACCTTGTCAAATAGTCGTTACTATCCGATAAAATCACGTACGAATCTCTGTTACTTATTCCATATTTCCCTTCAAGATCTAAATATGGAAACCCATACATCTTGTGCGGCATAACTAGTTTTTTCCGTCCAGCAAATGACAACGGAGCTGAACTATAGTCAACTACAAGACTAGCATCTTTTTTATTAACAATTAAAGCAGTTCTTATATTTATATGCGGGTGCGTTGAGCTGAACTCTTTGCGAATAGAAATTCGCTTTGAAGGCATGTTTGTTTTGAGAACGTTTAATCCTGGCTTGCTCTTTATTTTTTTTAAAATAGATGCTCCAAACACTGGCAGAGCTTCTCCTATAAAATAGGGATACCTTATATAAGATTTCATATCATTATCATAGAGAGAAACACAATAGTCATTTTTTACATTCTTAGCATAGACTAGACAGGTTGGCGTCTGTGCTTCCCCTTTAAAATAAGAATTGGTTAGTGTATTTGACATACATCTAATTTTTTCAAGTTTAAATCGTGTCATGAACTCATACGTTTTTTCTTTGTCAGGCTTCATCCAGATTGAAGGTATTATTAACATAATCTCTCCTGTAGGCGTCAGAAGACCAAACGAATGTCTTACAAAACTACTCCAAATAGTGGTTCCGTCCTTTTTTTTATCTTTAATATAATTTGTTGGAACCTTCTTTATCCCATTACAATTGTAAGGAGGATTACCTATTATGTAGTCGAATGTTCGACCAGAATAAGAGAGAAAATCGCCCTCAATTATGTTTGCCTCGACCCCGAATAGTTCCTTTATTTTAGTGCTGTTTTCGTTGCGAATTTCACACATATAAAGCATGTTTTTTATAATATGAGAACGCCTTTCGTTTTCATTGGGAATAGTGCTCGTCAACCCTTCGTCCAATCTCCAAAATAGCATCATTGAAAAAAAGCCCGTCCCTGCTCCACAATCCATAAACGTTTTTGATGCGTCTGTAAATGTTTCAACAGGCATCATATCTAACATAATAGTAATCATTGAAAATGGTGTAAAAATCTCTCCATATAGTTCTTTGTTTTCAGGCATGGTTGATAGATTCTGTTTATATGAAGCATGGTCTATTGTGGATATATGCATATTGTGTTATCCTATGTCTGTATAAAAAATATTTTATTAATACCTGCATAAATTATACTTGACCACAGTTATGATTACATATATAATATTCATTATCGACAAGCAACATGATGCCTATATCATAATCGTGAATATGATATAACTTTCTTGTTTGTTCTAATTTTTCGACTAACTGTTCCATACCAGAGTTCACCAGAGTATAGAGGAGCTTATCTAATACATAGTTGATAATAGTTTGTTTATCGTTAAACAATCCAATGTCCATGTCTACACTGAATCCGCCAAAGGTCTCGCAAGAAATAGTCATCTTTCTAAAAATTGGATTATACGACATATGTCATAAATATAGATCAATACTCTATTTCAATTTAATAAAAAATTGATTAAATAAATAAGCAATAGTAATAGTAATAAATGGCTAATCCCCCTTCTATATATATCCCTCGCGTTCGCAATGATTCGCATGCCGGCACAACTTATACTTGTCTTTCTGACTTTATAAAAGCTTGTTTCCATAAGGAGGATATTGGTAGTGTGTCGCGCGTTGATTTCGTTCCAATTCCTGGTTCAAAAGGCAAACCATCTAGCTTTAGCAAGGTATTCGTACATTTCAACGAATGGTACAATAGTCATTACTCTTATGAAGTAAGTAAGCTTCTTACTAAGGAATGTAGTCACGACAAAGGTATTTCTCAAGAACCGCCTATCAAATTGATGTATAATAAAACTCACTATTGGATTTTAAAACTAAACAAATCTCATTACACAAATAAATCAAAAATTGGTAGTCTAGAAAAACAGGTTGGAGAACTTAACGAGAAACTATCAACATACAAACATTTGCTTGATTCAGCAACATCCCAGCTATCTCAGTTGACAACTTGCGATAAGCCATCTGATATAGAAGAAGGTCCGTATAAACGTAAGAGAAATACTACATTTAATAATTAAATAATATTGTATGATTATATAATGGGACAAACACTAGAACAGCTTTTTTTTGGACCGTACAACCGCGAGTTTTGCAACTATTTCTACTTTTTAATGATTATAACTTTCATTTTCTTTATAGTAGCTGTGATTCAGACAGGATATCTTTTATTTAAGAAAAAAATTGGAATTGTAGAAGGAATAATGGCGGTCGTTGTACCATTTATAATGTATTTTACTGAGCGTCTTATGTATTCTATTTGTATCGGAGCGCTCAATTAATTTAGCTTGATAACTCCCCTGTTCTATGATATGTTTCCCAACACGTCGGAACAATTTTTGTCCCACCGTCATATTTAACAGCAAGACGTTTGTCAATCATTTCTTTATTCAAATGTCTCTCTTGAAAATATACATCTGCGAGCAATCTACCATACTTATCAAGCCCTACGTTTCGCAGAGTAACAACTTTGTTATTTATTTCGGATAGAAATGATTTTGCAATAATCGCAATGTCTTTCTCTGTTTTATCCAAAGATTTTCCGGATTTCATTTCAGGACAATCAATGCCGTTAAGTCTTACAGAGAACTTGAACAGTTGAGGATTATTGACAACAAACCCAGCAATATGAATAGTATCTCCGTCATAAACACTTATCACTCTGCCTTCACTAATTTGAGGAATATATTTTGGCACATTCTTTACGTCAATGACTTCTGGAATGACACTCTTTTGTAGAGTCGAGACAGTATAACAGCTTCGCAACATACTCATTATTAATATTACATCGCCAATATTAATGGTTCATTTTTTTAAATAATGAACCATTATTTAAAAAATTGACATTCGTTCGTAATTATGTATGATTAAACTATAAATTATGACACTGTCTGCAGATCAGACTGCTGCTATGGAGGAGTTTGTTAACGGAGATAATATTTTAATCACTGGTCCTGGAGGTAGTGGAAAAAGTTATCTTATTAAATTAATTAAAGAAAACTCCGAAAGTAGGGGTAAAAATATACAGGTGTGTGCTATGACGGGCTGTGCTGCGGTACTACTTCAATGCAAAGCTAAAACAGTTCATTCGTGGGGAGGCATCGGTATTGGGTCGGGAGACCCAAAAGACATTATTAAACGAGTAATAAAAAACAAACATAAAAAGAAAGCATGGAAATCAGTGGATGTTCTTGTAATTGATGAGGTTAGTATGATGTCAAAAAAAATGTTTGAAATCATTGATGTTATTGCCAGAACGGTTAGAGGGAAAAAAGATTTACCTTTTGGAGGAATCCAAGTAGTTCTGTCAGGAGACTTTTATCAGCTTCCTCCTATCGGAGATCAGTACGATGAAGATTCCTCTGCGTTTTGTTTTGAAAGCGAACTATGGAATGAATGCATACCAAAGACAGTTCAACTTACAACAATCTATCGTCAAAGCGATTCGGTGTATAAAAAAATTTTGAATCAAATCAGAATCGGCAAGGTAACGCCTAGCACAATTGAACATTTGTCTAACCGGGTGAACGTTGATATTACGCAAGACATTGTTCCAACAATTCTATATCCTACTCGCAAACAGTCAGACGATTTGAACAACAAAGAGTATAAAAAACTTACATCAGCTGAAGAGTTTGTCTTCGAAGCTCGAATTAATGATAATATAGTTAACTTGAAAGAAGAGCAAAAAACCGTTAGACGGACTTGCGGGTTTGAATATGTAGAATCTGAAGCATCAAACTTAACAAATTCTGTTTTAGCAGATAAAACGCTGAAATTAAAGGTTGGAACACGAGTGATGTGTACAGCAAATATAGACCAGGAAAGCGATCTTCCTATTGTAAATGGTAGTCAAGGCATAATTATATCATTTTCAGAAAACACTGCGATTCCCCTAGTAAAATTTCAAAATGGATCAGTTAGACAAATTGGACACCATTCTTGGAGTAGTGAACACGTTCCAGGACTCAGTGTTGAGCAAATCCCTCTGATATATTCATGGGCGTTAACTATACATAAATCGCAAGGAGTTACACTGGATGCCGCTCAAATAGACGCAGGCTCGCGTATATTCGAGTGCGGACAAACCTATGTAGCCCTCTCAAGAGTTAAAGACCTTAGCGGCCTGTATCTAACCGCTTTCAATTACAGATATATTAAGGTAAATAAAAAAGCAAAGGAATTTTATGAGCGGCTAATCGTATAATTTGTCAAATACTATACTCATAGACCAATCCATATTGTTTAGAGATACACATCTACCATATTCGTCAAGCAATCTTATTTTTAGTCTTGTTATTGTTCCTGGTCCAAAATATTCTCTTGTTCGATTGTGTTGGTTGTCCAATCCGCTATCACTTGATGATTTATACACACCAACATTGTCCATAGAGAACGCTGTGTTAATTTTTGTCATTACATTCTCATGCATAGAGTGTTGAGAGAACGCGGCAATAAATTCATTACAGTTATTAGTGAGTCCGTCATCAATAGACAAAAATAAATACCTTGGTCCAGATATCATTGCTATTCCTTCTGAAATACATGAACTTTCTACTTTTTGAAAATAGTCTGCTTTTCTAAATCCTATCTGCCAGCCTAACCGATGTTGGAGTGTATCATTTAACATTAGAGACCCTCCTGCGTTCACTGCAAAATATATACGAAACCCTTCACGAGTAGAATCAGTATCCTGTGGCCAATTTAAATCACTGGTTACATTAACTCCTATCTTAAAAACCGAAGTTGTTGCGTTGCTAGGCGAAATGGTAAATAATGATTTTCCGGACGCTCGATTAACTAAATAGCGTATTTCTCTCGTGTCTTTCAATCCATATTCAATCGTAATATCATTATTAATACCATATGCTAAAAATGTACCGTTTCCAAATAAAATTCCAGGTACAGCCTTAGATAATGAGTCGTTCATATGAAATTCTAAATCAGCTGCGTTATTAGATTTCTGCCATTCGCATTCATAATTGCCGTCAGGTAGAGTCACTAGCCATCCAAAAGAAAATTCAGGATTTTTAAAGAATTTTGAAAATTGCCATTCAGGCGTTGTCTCGTAAACAGATGGTTTATTTTGATTTATTGTATTAATAAGTGAATTGATTGTAGGAACATTGTCTTTATCTTCAATATGTGAAAAACAAGGATGTAATTTAAGTATTGACTGGACAAAATCTTGACTCCATTGACCAGTTGATGTATTATAACTTGCGTCTGATACAGATGATTCAGACATTGAATAATTGTTAGATACAGAGGTTCTCATGTTCGAACTTGTTCTTTTTATTGATTCTGTAATAACTAATGTAGACCCATTCAATGACCTCATAACTCCATAAAAACTCATTGGCATATCTATATTAGTAATCTTCATATGCGTGACTTTCTTCTGAATATCAGGGAGGTCGAATTGAAAATCAGAAGACGTTGTCGTTTCATACAAATTTCTAAACCGAGTGTCTATGTTCATACACGTTGCGATCGTTCTAATATTTATAGGATTAATCCATCCAGGAGGGACCTCTGCAGATCCAGCAATTCTTCCTCCTGCTATATCTGCTGTTTTTCCTGCTTCTGTATTTGCGTTAGCAATTACAAAGTGATTGTTCCCAGTCATAACCATATTATTTTCCTTCTGTGCCCACGTTCCTTTAGTCTTTGTTTGGTTGGCTGTTTTATTAGTAATATGTGTAAGTATCGTTACAGCATTATCTATAAACATATGAATGTTCGTTTTCTCTTCAGACGTCATTTCTGTTGCCTTCTTTAGTTGTTTCATAAGCTTATTTTTACCGTTATCTACATGTGTAGCGTCAAAATTATTTTTCAATGAAAATAATTTAATAAGGTCTTCTTCTGTATAGGATTGTATATCAAGATTAAGTCGGTGCATATAGTTTATTAATACATTTTTTTAAGCATATTAATAAACAGAACATCATTTACCGCATCCACAAGGAAGATGTTTTACGCATATGGCTGTAGCACGTGGTCTCCTAGTGGACGACGTTAACCCGAGCATATGAATTTGAGCACAAGGCCTAGATACCCCTCTTACTTGCATCATAAATTGTGGATGCATTATATTATACTAAGAAATTATCTACATTTCCCTCGTTTGAGAGCCAAAAACCTCGCATATGAATTATGTTTCACGTCAACCCCTTGAGCACTTTTTCCGCCAGTGCCTAATCCTCCAGGACGAATGCCCATGCGTCGTCTAGGGACGTACGCGGTTGGTTGTCCGGCCGATACACGGTCACTTGCCTGATGCCACGAGGGTTTGTTTGCACATTGGGTTTCGGCTATAACGGTTGCCGATGAAATATTATGTTGATACATACCCGAGCTCATTCGAACTGTTTTATTTATTCGTTTTTCATTACTCAATTGATTATATTTATTCCTTATATCAACATTCATCTCACAATTTTTGCTACATACAGGCAACTTCATGGATACATTGCTCAAGCAACCAATTAATTCTTGACATGACATAATTATATTATTGTTATATTAAATTAACATAAAATTGATGTTAATATGTTAATTTAATATTTTGTAAAACTATGTCAAATAAAAGTGTTTACGAATGTGCGTTTTGTGTTAGAAGTTACAAAAGCAAGGTATATTACGATAGACACGTTTCTGCGTGCGAACTACTTCACAAGAGTAAAAAACACCGAGCAGACGAACTGGATATAATTAGCGATATTCCTGACTCAAGAAAATTATATGAAATGGTCCTCGCTCTCGCAGTGAAAAATAAGGCGCTGGAAGAAAGAATAGATGCACTAACAAAATGCATGGATGTTAAAAAGAAACAGGTTCCTGTGAAGGAGTGGCTAGACCAGAACTATTGCGGGGTTCAAACGTTTGATTCTTTTATGTCAAAGAAAACTATAACATCGTGCGACTACACGGCTGTATGCAAATATGATTACGTTGAAGGGATAATTATGATTCTTAAAAAACTGTTCCCAATAGAATTAGAATCATCGTTGCCACTAAAAGCATTTGACCAAAAAGAGAATACACTGTTTGTAAAAAATGATGACGGTTGGAATATTATGAGCAACATTGAATTAGAAGGAGTTGTTGCGTCAATCAGCAAACAACTCATGAAGCGTTTTGTTGAATGGCAAGAATCAAACAAACATAGACTAACAGAGGACATATATGTAGAAGAATATATGTCCACGCTTCAAAAAATGCTTGGAAGTAATTATAAAAGCGACAGCATTCTATTAAAAATAAAACGCGGCATGTACAAACACTTACGCATTACTACAAATAATGATTTGTAATCTAACTGCGAGCAGCAGTCATTGTGGTTCTATATTCGTCATCTACTTTATACACATATTTTGGGTTGGATGCTAATTGTTCTGTTAGAAATATATAGAATTTCGAGAAACGAGCTGTATCTATTACGCCAGATTCAGATATGTTCTTGTTTTGTGCGCCCCAACTATTGAATGCGTCCTGCATTCTTTCTTCTGGTGGGTTGGGCATACCTATACCCCAGCCTGGTGTTTTGTGAGACGCAGTCGTTTTCGCACTAATACTTCTTGCAGTTTCTCTTGTCTCTCTGGCTTGTTTTGCTTGCGATGCTAGTCTTGCTGCTTTATCTATACTTGCGTCATTTCTTCGTTTACCAATCTTGTATAACAGATGGGCTATAAGAATGACATCTCCTGCGCCACCCTCTTCACTTCGTCTACGTGTCGGTCGTCGTCGTATCATTCTTACTCGTTTATTTTTGACGCTTTTTTTACGAGATATGCGCCTGTTTCTGCGAGATTTCTGTAAAACCATTATATATTATTGAAACAAAATATTATTATCCATACATTGAACGCATTCTACCATAATCCATGTTAGCAGACGTCATCATATGAACAATGGCTGCGTCAACTCCATCCTTTTCCATGATATCAGCCGCTCGTTTATTATTGTCATCCATTAGACTATATGAGCTATGATTTTTAACACTTGTTTGATTCGTTTGAGAGTAATTAATCTGTGTTTTGGGAGTATCTGGGGGTTGTTTATCTGGTAGAGACATTTATTGTAATAATGTTAATGTTTTTAAATCAATTACAAATCGCAAATATCGAATGATGTAAATATCTCTTAAATATATAATGCGGCGCATGCTTCAATCGGTTTTGCCAACATATAGACCACAATTAAAGAAGGAAACATCGACAACTCCGGATGTCGGCTCAAAACCTCATTTGTCAGAAGGTAAATTTACGTTGAGCAGAGCACATACGTTTCGGCAAATTATGGAGAATGATGTTATATTTGAATCGTTGCGAGATTGTTTGTTGAACGAAGGTTTTCCTCGAAATAGGATTTTGATGATTGATAATATTGGCTCTGACTCTCGAGATAATTATGATGATATGATAGACAAAGTTGAAGCATCTCCCAATATTTGTGGTGAAGGTATGGAAAAGGAGTTTATAAACGAATCTGTTAGTGCGATATATAATGGTGTATTGTTATGGGAAAAGGGCAAAGCTATTGTTGGTGTAATCACGTACAACTACCGTGAATACGAAAGAGATGTTTATATAGACGGGTTGTGTATGAATAAATTAAAACAATATTCGGGCGGATATCAATTATTATCTTTTTTTATTAATTGTTTGACTGAATCAGGATTCAACTTATTCTCTTTAATGTCGGTGCCCGATTCAATAATGTTCTACGAGCGAAATGGATTTTCAAAAAATGGCAGGATTGTGGACGGGTTACAGCCAATGTCTTTACGTGTTGGAGAAAGGGGGTCGGATGAGAGTAGCTTGTACCAGACACCGACACCGCCATCGCCATCGCCAAAGCATCCATCGCCTCGTATGCGCGGAGACAATGCTGGAGCTATCATGTCGTATTATAAAAAAACGCCAATTGTCAAATTAAAACATAAACGACGCACGCATAAACGACGCACGCATAAACGACGCACGCATAAACGGACTAATTAGTCGACGCGTTTATGAGGTAGAACATTGCCCAAATTGGTCTCGCGAATACAATACGTTCAGTTCTTGCGGTAGCCGAAAATACTAACTAACATAATATTAGCAATATATAATAGAATGAGACGCACACTTCAACATTCAAGTGCGTTTTCCAGAGACGCTGCGTCAAGATCGCGGTCAAGGTCGCGATCAAACTCGTTATCAAGAGAGCTACCTATCGCTACTCCGACACTTAAGAAGGAATCGTCATCCACGCCAGCACAAGGAACCATCCCTATGATTTCAGAGGGTAAGTTTACATTAAGCAGAGCGCGTTCGTATATTGACAATAATAATGTTATATTTGAATCGTTGAGAGATTGTTTGATTGATAGCGGCAATTTTTCTCGCGATAGAGTTACAATAATTGACAACGCGAAGAGTGACGACCCTCGTTACAAAGATATGATTAGCAAAGTTGAATCAGCGCCAAATATTTGCGGAAGAGGTATGCTTGACACATTCATAGTAGGTTCTGTTAGTAGAATGAATAATGGCGTTCTAATTTGGGAAAAAGGCGATGTTATTGTTGGTATAATTATATACAGATACCGCACACGAGCTGGGGGAGATGTTTACATAGACACATTGTGTATGAATCAAATACAACATTACAGAGGAGGGGGTCAATTATTAAAATTTTTTATTCAATGCTTAAGCACAAAGTTCAATAAATTCTGTTTGAGTTCAGTCCCTGGTGCAATAAAATTTTATAGCGGACACGGATTTGTGAAAACCGGAAAGATAGAAGACGGACTACAGCCAATGGTTTTGCGCATCGGCGATAGATCGGCAGAAGATATTACGCCGACACCGACACCGTCGCCACCTCGCACGCCCGGGATGCTGTCCAGATTAGCAGAAAGCAGAGTCGGACGGTTTATCGGCAGTATTACTCCTTTTCGTAGAACAACCACTGCTCGCGGAGACAATGCCGGAGCTATGTTGAAGCGAAACCAAAGCAAACGTAAGAGACGCGGGCGGAAGCAAGGCACGCGGAAGCAAGGCTCGCGGAAGCAAGGCTCGCGGAAGCAAGGCAAATAGTTTGATGTACTATTACTTGGCAAACATGTTAGACCAAGATAGTAAAGATTATTCTTGTTAGTAAAATGGTTTTCAGTCAATGCAAATAATATTTTCTAACGCTTTAATAATGGACAAGTCTGTTTTAGACAACTTAATTAAACTGCTTGAACAAAAAGATTTTAAGAAAAAACTAATGAAACAGCTAAACAATGATATTGATATTCCTTTAATCAACGAAAAAACAGAGCAAAAAATATTAGACAAGGTATATGAGATAATCATTTCTACAATTAAGAATATTGAGTTAGATTAAAACATATACAAACAATTATATATGCCTGCGATTTGTTCGCTGTATTCCGCATCTTTAGCTGGATAGACGACATTTTGATGTTATATGTGGTCATTTTATAATGATATCAATTTTTTCTGATAATACTCATAGTATGCTATGTATTGACACCATATTAGATAATGTTTCGCAATAACATGCCTTCTATTAATTCAATTACAAATAAAATTGATATGAAATAATCTAATCAGAGAGATAACATCTACACACAACATGGACGGACAACTTACCATCCTGCCTCTAGACTATTATCCATGCGAGAGCACGGACGGGTTTCAAGATAACATTGACGACATCACCTCTCTACAGTTCAAAGAGATTGGTGTAAGATGTAGCTGTAATAAAAAGGTGTACTATAATAAATATACGTTCAATGCACAGCATGTAAAGAGTCAAAAACACCAAGATTATTTGAAAGCGTTGGTTGATAATAAACCCAACCTCGTAAAAACGCTCATAGAACAGCAGAAAACAATTAAGACCTTGAAAATCCAGTTGGGGTCAAGCGAACAAAGAATCACACAATCTTTGCAGAAACTAAAGGCTGTTTCAGAGAAAAACGATGCGCTGAACAGCGAACTAACCGAATTGAAAATCCAGTTGGCAGACCGAGACGAGTATATTAAAAATATGGAAGAGAATCTATGTACGGAAACAGTTATGTTGACAGCAGAAGCAAAACAATATCAGGAAAAAACCAGCAAAACTGAAGCTATTTTGAAACAACTTATGGCGCTCTACGACTACGAAATTGATTGAAAAAATGAAACAAACATTCCGTTCAAATATTTTAATCATCTCCCGCCTCGACGCAACCATGACGGCAATCGAACTGAAAACAATTTTTGACAACGAAGACATTATTCGGCACATTTGTTCGTTTGGATATCCAGAATACAGAGGTCTTATTGCTGGTATCGGAAAACAGATTACTACAAACAATCAAGCATTGGACCTACATTTTGACATAGTGTGGGAGTTCAATTATAGCAGGTTTAACTCGCTTGGACACTATATTAGCGTGACATATGACAAGCCATCAATTCTGAAACTACACAAGCGTTATAAGATGTGCCATTGTTGCACGAAACATGCTTATTATAAACCAGACATACTTAAACAAGACTATAATAGCAAACCATTTGAATGCTATTATAGTGACACCCACCCAAACTGCCGTTGTAAATGTCGCCACATGGCTAGGCACATGTATAAAGCGTATTACCTTGAAGCCGATAAATAATGTAATGACAATATTAATTGAACTCAAAATTTTTTTTGAACACTGACAGAGTCATTATGGGTATGCCGTTTGCCTTTGCCAATTCAGTTTTGCTTGTAGCTACACCAGTCTCTTTTACAATAACCAGGCACACATCTTTAGATACATTGCTCGCATTAATCGCACCGACTCGTTCAAGCGCAGCAACAAATTCTTTATCTCTAAACCCTGTTATGACGATTTTCTTTCCGTAGAGCGGGTGTTGTTTTGACCCAGGATGTTTAATGACAGGTTTTGTGAATAATTTTGATTCTACTCCAATCAAGGTTGCCCACGCAATAAACGTCGGCAGATTTTCTACAAATCGTTGAGCAGTTTTAAATGCAATACCATTTACTTTTTCTACCAGCGCAATCTTCGCGCTAACAGACTCGGTACTAACAATAATATCCGGCAAGTCCGTGAGAATTGCCTGAAATTTCTTTTCACCAAACCCTCTTCCAAATATGTTTGTCGCGTCCATCAAAAGAGGCAAACTTGCTTCGTTCATCTTAGTTTTAATGCCGTCATAAATCTTGTCACTCATTTTCTGTTTGAAACCGGGTATATCTAGGTATTGTTCGCGAGTCATTGATATAATTAGCGGGATTGTATTGTAGCCTGCCTCAATAATTTTTTTAAGGTTTCCTGATCCAAGTCCGTCGACCCCAATTGTTTTAAAGAACAGTGTTACGATTTTATGATTTACATCTAAATCATTCATTTTGTTTACCAAAATAATATCAATACCAGTTTCATTCCAAACATACTCGTCTGACGGCATCAACGGTTCCTTTGCTGGGGTGACTACGTTTACGATATGAGGAATTACGTCTCCTGAGCGTATAATCGTAACTACTGCTCCTATACCAATGTTATTATCAACTATGAACTTTCCATTAAATCCTGTTGCGTATTCGATTCGCACACCTCCCAACACAACAGGTTCGAACTGAACGCGTGGTTTTAGATAGCCATCTTTTGACGCAGCCCATAGTACCGAAACAACGCGAGTATCAATTGTATTCTCAGCAGACATCGTTTTAAACGCAAACGCATGCTCTGGATTTCCGCTTCTTCTACTATACACCGCATCGTTACAACAAATGAGACCATCCATCTCATACGCGCTGATAGTCTTCCATGATTCCAGCGTGTTTGATAGTATTTCGCTTGACAGAGTTCCGATCATATCAGAATGTACCGTCTCTACGTCCATGGCACCCAACAATTTAAGCTGTTTGCTCTGTTTCACAATTGGCTGAATAAGTTCATATGCCACAAACGATATACTACTCAACCGGTCTGTATGTGGCATTTTTTGATTCACTACACCAGCTACAAAGTTTCTAGGGTTTGAAAACTCCTTACTATACTTCTCTTGAAACAATTCTTTTTTAATAATCAACTCGCCTCTGATTACAATTCCATCTTCTTTAGGAAGTCGCAAATAAGGGAGCATCGCGCTGACATCTTGACCAATCTTTCCGTTCCCTCTTGTATATAGCTTGTCAGGGCTAACATAGAGGCAACTAACGCCGTCCAACTTGCACGTAAGCACGTAAGGTCCTTTATATTTTGTTGTCCATTTTGTTAATTCACATGTATCCGGTTTAATCTTGTCCATGGACCACATCTCGTATGGCAAGACAACCTTTGTTTTTGACACATTACTTGACACGTCTATGGATGTATGTCCTGAGAGAATTTGTTTATTTTTAGGATATTTTGATTTTGCATAATCGATAAGGCTATCATATTGTTCGTCTGACATAACGGGTTCACCTTTTACATAATATGCAAGGTTAGCTTTATGAATAATGCATACTAGCTCTTTTTCGGATAAACCGTCAACGTATGTATTTTTTGATTTTTTAAAAATAGGTGGCTCGACAATAATTACAGAACGACCATCAATTCTCTCACATGGTTCTTTATACTCCATTTGTAGAAAATCAAATATTGATTGTTCGGTTAAGAATTCTCCGGCAGCTGTGAGTTTGTTTCCCTTGTTCCCGCCAACCATTTCATAAATACCATGCTCGTTAAGCGTATACCCAATGTCGTTTGCACGCTGACGCTGTACAGTATTGAACGCTTTAGATCCCGTAAAATATAAGGTTGCAAACGCGTATTCGTCTGGAGGAGAATATAGTAAATCTACTCGCCTATACGGACAACCTGGCATTTTAGCAAGTGTTAGACTTTTTGTTTTTCCTCTGGAAAGAATGTGCGTTACCAATTTACATTTGACAAGCTCGTTAATAACATCATCAAATGTATCCTTGTTATGGTTGGTGTTTGTAATAATAATATCAATGTCTCCCGAAACCTGTTTTCCACGGCGATACGACCCTACTATTTCAAACTTTGACCCTGGAGGTGCTGCTTCAACAAAGACATCTTTAAACACCTTTTCAAATTTATCAATTTCTCGTCTAGGTATAGTTGATTCAATATCGTCGAAGAATTCAAGTCCAATCTTTTGAGCAGCCGTGAGAAGCGATTGGTTAGCTCTTAATTTATCAAGCGTGTCAATACCATCGTTTATCATCTCTTGTGCTTTTTTTGGGCCAATACCAAATACCTTTGTGAGAATGTTTAACGGGTCGTTCTTTTTCTCTTCAATGATGCCTACCTTTCCAGTATCAACATATTCCTTCAACTTTGACATTATCGTTTCTCCAATGTTTGGCTTGCCTACCAGCTGTGCTGGGTCGGTGATGTCAAATGAACATGCCATGATTGTTTCCGCTGCCTTGTGATATGCTCGTGCTCTGAATTGTTCTCCTCGTCGCATCATTATAGATTCAATCTCTCCCAATATCTTAATGAACTGCTCATTGTATGGCATTTGTGTATCTACACACGTAATCTTTAAACGTTTAACCTTTTTGATAGGCATGTTGTTGTTATAATAACGTTTAATTATAAATTTTTCAATTTTATAATTAAAAAATTACTACTAAACCGGTGTTATATTAACAATTTAAATATGTAAGTGCGTTCTCTAATTTTGGAAACGATGTTAAATTATTACATTGACAATGTATTGATTGTAGTGTTTCATTTAATGTAGGCAACTTAGTTAAATAATTGTCACTACAATCTAAAATTTTTAATTTGTTAGGTAAATTTGGCAACATAGTTAACTGATTGTTATAACAATATAACTGTTCAAGTGAGTCATTTAAGGGTGGTAGGAATGTTAACTGGTTGTTTGAACAGTACAATACTTTTAAGTGTTTAAACCTTGTCAGGTTAGGAAGGACTGAAAGACCCTTTCGTGATAAATCAATGCTTGAAACATCGTCATCTAAGGATTCTAAAAACTTCTCGACGTTTTCCATAGTTTAACGTAAAAGAGTGAGCAATCATTAGACAACTCAATTTATTATTAAATGAATAAAAAATAACTTGATAAGAAATCTTTTCTATAAAACGTATCTATGTAAATTATTTTTGGCATTCGTGCTTTTTTCCTATCCATTTATATATACAAGTATTATAAATGGACGACTTAAACGATACGAATATAATGAATTTAAATGAATCTGAATGGACCTCTTTATTGATGGGTCCAATGCATAGATTAAATCTACTTGAGAGAATTTCCCGAGATCACTTATCCCCAAAGAGTAAATCATATCGAAGACCTAAAAAGTTGCCAAGAAACATAACAAGAAACAAACGGCGCAGGACATGATCGCGCCAAATTCATTTTGTATAAATTGATATGATATTATTTATCCTACCAATTCATTATAACATGGACTTTCTTTCAAAAAAACACCCCCATTATTTAGATAATCGTATTGCGTTTCATGAACCATCTCATACATATACCATTGACGGAGAGAATGGATATCTTTCTGTGACATCGTGGGTGAAACAACATTTTAAACCGTTTGACGCAGACAAAATAATCGATTCAATGATGTCTGGTCACAAATGGAGTAGTAGTAAATATTTTGGTATGACGCGTGAAGAGATTAAAAGGTCTTGGGAATTGAATCGCAATACTGCGGCAGCTGCTGGAACTGAGTTGCACTCTGATATTGAAAAGTTCTATAACGGAGTACTTCACGAAAATGAATCATTTGAATACAAACAATTTTCAAATTTTGTAAAAGACAACCCATTTGAACCATATAGGACTGAATGGACCATATTTGACAAAGAGCTGAAAATTGCAGGGTCCATTGACATGACGTTTGTTGGAAAAAATGGAGAGTTGATGATTTATGATTGGAAGCGTTCCAAAGGAATCGTGAGAAACTCATTCTTTGAAACGTATTCTACAACAGACTGTATAAATCATATACCCGACACAAATTTTTGGCATTATTCTCTCCAACTTAATATGTACAAAACTATTCTAGAGAGAAATTATGATAAAAAAATCAGTAAATTATGTCTAGTATGTATTCATCCAGACCAGAAAAACTATAAACTATATGATGTACCTGAACTAGACTATGAATTGAGTGAATTGATTGCTATAAGAAAAACACAGTTGGAAGAGGCTTAAACATTCAATCCATATTATTATAATGAATTTCACATGCGATAGAATTGCAGAAGTAACATTAGAGAATGGGAATTTTATAGTAACCTTGTTTATAACATCCTGTTTCGTACTATTTTTTACTGGAATGAACCAGGTTGCTGGTCCACCACCAGACGATATTATTAGCTACGATACTAAATACTACGAGGCGTACCTAAAATTGCCAGAAGACTCTAGTATGAACGACATTGACACAAAACACTTGGAACAGGTATATATCAAAGATATTACAGATGACGACGAGACCATTATAATGTGTTATAGTTCAGAATACGAAGCTTTTCATTATTGGTGCGATTCTAACATATCGTTTGCAACATTGAACTCTCTATCTCAGTTATATGCAATTGAAAATAATTGTAAATCAATATGTATTGATTACCATGAAGAAATAACAAAAGCTACTAATAAAATACAACAATATAAGCATGAAGAAAAGAAAACCCATCACCCAGTCCCAAGTGACTCCCCTTTTGCATCCTTTAAAACATACAATATGACATCGAATCGTGCTACAAAAAACATTAATAGCATTATTCCAGAGAAGTGTAATCATTTCAGAAGAAAGGGTTCTCTAGCTGAATGGGATATATCAAATGGTAAATGGATACATAGTATTCATAACGATACTTCAAAAAATTGGATAATTGTTCCAGAAGAAAATGAATCAATCCAATCATGTTCGTACGCTCAATGGAAATCAACTCAATAATTAAAATCAGATAATACATAAATGAATGTTGCTGGTAATGGCGAACAACCTATAGCAGACACTGTCGCAGAAAATTCATCTGGTTTAAACATGTTAATTGCTGCTGCTGCTGCTGCTGCTGCCGGTGGTGCTGGTGCTGGTGCTGGTGCTGATGCTGATGCTGACGAACAACCTATAACAAACAAGGTCGCAAAAGATTCGCACAGTATTAAAATGTTAGCCAAAATCATCGAGGTTGCGAATGGTTTAGAAAAAAATTATGATTGTTCTATAAATAATATTGTAATAGTTGATAATATAATTAAAGGAATAAATAGTAGGATCGATTTGTTTGACAAAATGGCATGTATTAACAGCGATATTCCAGACGGCAAAAAAATAGACAGAAAAGACAAGTATTATAAGATGTCTAAAATGTTATTGACGGCTTTTAAAAAATTACAAGATAAAATAAGGGTTAAGAAACCGGGAGATGACTGCTCCAAAATAAACGACCAGGTTGAATCGTTAAATACAATGATACACATTATACATGACATTATAACCCATTCTAATACTAATGATGAAAACGAAGATAATACGCAATTTAACGAATTTGTTAGCACAATAGAAAAAATCAAACAAAAACCAGGAGTAGATAAAATGATAACACTAGTAACAGCATTTTATGATTTAATAAACAATCCAGTTTCAATAGTAACAGGCCTACCGAAAATTGCTAGTGCATCTGGTAAATTATTAGCTCTTCTGCAGAAAAATTTATTAGTCAGACCTAAATGTGGACAACATGGAGGATCATTCCATAAGAGAACGTTACGTAAAACTAAAAAACTAAACGGAATAGCGCTAGATAAAATTAAAAATAGTGTAAGCTCTACAGACAAAACGCGAAAAAGGATAATCAAAAATTTTTTAAAATTCACGCGTAAAAATATTAAATCGGTATAACTTATGCTATGCAACTATAAGAACATATTAGGCAAACCATCATCAGGAATTCATAAATATCGAATATTCGACTTGGCTATCGTAGACATACTCTTAACGTTTTTGCTCGCATTTGCGATTCATTCTTACACTCCTAAATACAGGTTTGTTGACATATTAATCATATTATTTATATTAGGAATCGTATCACATAGATTATTTTGTGTAAGAACAACCATCGACAAACTACTTTTCAATACGCTTATTAAACCATTCAATAAATCCAATAGACCGTACAATATCAAATGAGCTGGCTAGATGGTCTTTCGCAATCTCAAGGACAATTTGTTCTTGTTCAGTTAGTTGTGAAATATATATTTTGATGTCTTCATCTGTTGGCTTCATTATGATTGTCAACAGTCTCTTTTCATAATTTCAATTTTACAACAAAATTGAAATTATGAAAGAACTATACTATATCAACAACCACGATGAATATCTACAGATTTAATCTCAAAAATGATGTTGTTGAAGCAATAACATCATTTGCAAAGGTTCATCAATATGATAGTAATAAAGATTACAAACATTACTGGAGTATTTGGTGTGAAGAAAATAGCGATATTGTTCGAGACGAAATCGAAAGATTATATAATATTGGTTATCGAGGGGATGCTCTTGATAAAATGTATAAAGCTGGTCGGTACTATTTTAGAAAAAAAAATTTGTCTTGTGTAGTTGAACCCAAAAAACGAAGAGAATACATTAGTATGAGTGCTACAATGATCAACGCGATGGACGAACATATTAGCCGGGCTGTGCTAGGAGATGATTTCACACCAGCTAATGGATATGATATGTTTTGCGAATCCAACGTTGATTTACTAGCACTTGAAATTTGTAGTCTTACAAAAGATACTATAGATAAGAAGTCTGTCATATCAAAAATCAAAAAAACTTATAAAAACAGATATTTCATCTATAACAAACAATGGTCTGAATAAGTATGATGTTATTATTTTTTAAAACGAATAATGTATATGAGCAAACTTTTAAGCCAAGGTGGGTATGGGTGCGTATTTTATCCTGGATTAGATTGTAAAGGAAGAATGAATGACGACAAAACTATTGCTACAAAGGTTCAGATAAAGAACATTACTTCGGATAACGAAATTAAAATAGGCAGACTGATTACTAAACAATCAGGATACGAATTATTTTTTTTGCCTGTAATTAGTGTATGCGATATAAACATTCGTCGCGCAGCATCAAAAGACTTGTCTAAATGTAAAATTGTGAAGGACAATAAAAATAAATATGTAGCAATGTCTATGAAATATCTAGCAAACCAAGATTTCGTTGATATTGTTAGATATTCTAATTCTCGTATGATAATACAGACGTTTATAGAATCTTATAAATATTTGCTTATGTCGATTGAAAAATTAACAAACGTTAACATAGTTCATTATGATTTAAAAATTGAAAATATTATATTTAATGGGTCAAGTTATAATCCTCGAATAATTGATTTTGGTATATCATTCCAAATTGACGAATTAAATAAAAATAACATGAAACAATATTTCTATACCTACGCGCCTTCTTATTATATATGGTGTCTTGACATTATTATAATAAATTTTCTTCTACATGAAACAGATACAGAGTTAACAGAGTTAGATGCGAACATGATAGCAAACGTCTATGTTTCAAGTAACAGGACTCTCTCTATGTGTTCTCCTGAATTTGTAGACCAATATTTAGACTTGTGTATAAAACAAATAAATACATACGTAGGTAGACCTCGCGACGAAGTCATACAAGAGCTATTACAATATAGCAAGACATGGGACAACTACTCGTTAAGCATAATATATCTTAAATTAATAGGTATCTTATTTCCTAACAGGGATGTTAGAAACACATTTATTGTGCTTATGAGTCAAATATTGCTTACAAATATTCATCCTGTCCCGTCAAGGAGGCTTACTATTAATGATACCATGGTACAATTTTCAAATATTTTTTACATTGAAGGCAACGTAGATAGTTATTTAAGCCTCTCAGAACAAATAATTGATAATAAAAAAACTGCAGCATCTGATATTGAACAAGAGTCTAATACTCTGAAAAAAATTAAATCATCCTTTAATTCATAATTTAGTTTTACGTGTTCTTTTCCCATACGAAGCAAGAAATTTCTTGATTTTAATTTTACAATCCTCGCATACATCAACCTTGTTTAAAATGTCGTTGTTAAGTTTACTATGCGATTTGTCACATGTCTTGTTTTTAACACCCTTTGATTTCTTAGACGTACGCTTCATTCCTGGAACTGTTTTGCCTTGCGAAAATTCAGCATCACTACCATCTTTAACATGCTTCCACCTAGCAGCCGCGCTACTAAAAGCAGTCTTTGTATCAAACGGCTTTCCTGACGAAGCAGATTCTTTACGTGCCTTTGACATCATTATCTTAACCAGTCCTGTGTACGTTATCTCTTTCTTCTTCATCTTATATAATAGTATTGTTATAAAATTGAAAACCTTTTATTATAAATTTTTAATTGTAAACATGTCTCTTCAATTATCAGATTCGTTGTATCCAGTAGACGAGGTGATTTCGTCGTTCGTGCAATGTATATTGGCAAAACACACATTTGACGAGTGTTTGTTTTGGCTATGGGAACTTTTCTACACAACTCCTAATATTTGTGAAGGAATTAAGATAATATACCAACAATTCTATAGTCATACAAACCAAAATGTTGCAACCTATGTTGCTCACAAAATACAGGCATATCGCGATACCGGAGTAAAGAGACATATTGCAGACATTGTGAACAATCTATTGACAATGTCTTCCAGTCCATACGCATATTACATTGTAAAAGCTTCTCAATCTACGGATGGTCCATCCATGTTGTATAAGAAAGCTTATTTAATGCAACAGCATCATGCTTCTCCAAATATTTCTTCTTTGTTATGCGCGATTAAAGCCCGAGATATAAAAAATATTGGAGCGTACGCATCTCTATGTCTTGCTACAGTCGGGTTCGATGAAACAAAACACGCTATTATTCTTTACGCAAACACGTCAGGTAACACAAATGTTGACACTGGCTTATGTGATGGAGGGATTATTACTATATCTTATCTGATATCAAGGATTATAAATCGTATTGATTCGCATAAAGCTAAATTTACTCGAGCAAGACTATCAGATGTTTCAAAGATGGAATCCCATTTTACTAGAAGAAGCGATAACCTTTTGTCTAAAAGACGCCTCTATCCAACCCATTTATTTGCTCAACCTGCGTCATATAGTAGATTTACAACAGGAGATGTTTCATTTGAAGATGCGTGTCGTTTGAGTTGGACATACTACTGTTTTAATTCAGTTGAATGGAATAAACGTTTTGAAAAGTATGGCGGTTATTTGGACATAGATAAACGGAAAATAATTTGGTCCACAGATGAAGAACAAGAAGCATTTTATAGTAATGGGTATTGTATAGATTTTGACGAACAACCCGCAGATATTACATATATGTCGTTACATCCAATTGAAGTTATTGATGACCCTTATGAATGGTATGAAACTATTGTAACATTACGTTTAGCAAATTTATCATTATAGTATATAGATGGCAGATAAGAACCATCCTGCGAGTATGTTTGATAAAATAAGCAAGGGATCAACTTTGGAGGATATTAATGACATGTATAGAGGATCTTTTTCTAACACAGATTGCGATGTAAACACGTACAACAAAACGTTTAACATCATAAACAAAGAGGTAGACAAGTTATTAGATAAAATGGATAAGATTTCATTGCCACCATTGTCAGATAAAGATATGGATACTATGGACACGTTTGTAAAAATGTTATTACAAGTTAATAGTAATTCTTTTTCACCATCTAAACAGTCAAAAGGCAAAACATCGACTAAGGGTAAAACAACGACTAAAGGTAAAACAACGACTAAAGGTAAAACAACGACTAAAACTTCAAAGAGTAAACAAAATACGTATTATGGAGGCATGCCTAGAGGAGGTCCGTTGGATGATCGTTCTCCGAGGTCGTCTGGTCCAGGGTTGAGTGCTTTGTTGGACCCTACAGACCAAGCAAACTCATTGGCCTTGGGAAGTTTAGCCAATCTACAAGCGTATGTGAGAGAACAAACCCTATTAATTGAAAGGAGAAATGAACAACTTGCTTTAAGGGCCTCTGTGCCATCAAACGAAGAAGTTCAAGCCCTTGCAATTAGCACGTTAACACGGGCTGCTCCTCAAGCAGGTGTTGCTTTTGGCTTTCTTCGTTTTATAAGCACGATTTTACGGGTACGTGAGTGGGAATGGGATGTGTTTGATAACGCGGCTGTGGCATGTGTTGGGTTAATGGCGTGCGGACTAAGTCATTATGATTTGCTTTCTTCAACGTTTGAATATCCTGGAGAACTTTTTGCTAGTTGGGATATTATTTATAATAAAGTAGAGAACTCTGAAATAAGAAGCGCCGAGAGAATATTATCTATTAATCCTTTCTCTGAGCTGGGATATACTGTAAAACCCTCATATATTTTAAAACAGCACGCTATAGCAAACATCCTTGCAATACCAATGATTTCTATGTTACTTACAATGTTATTTCATGAAGATTTTAATGGGTTGTTTAGTAGCATAGTCTGGGGAGAAGAAGGTACATCTCATCGTTCAATCGCTATGTTCGTTATTCCTACTAAAATTATAGCACATATTTTTAGAAGAAGAGTAAACCGCCGTACAGGCGGACCACGAGAGAGAAGTACAATAGGTGCAGTAATTGCAATGTTCTGCGAACCTTTTCTTACTGTAGGTGATGCAATGGGTTGTACTACTATAACGTTGACTGCGGAAGAACAACGGGCATATGTTGCTGAAAACACAGCCTTATTAGCAAGAGCAGCAGAGATAACGGCAAGCACTGAAGCGAGACGGTCTGCGACAGCATCAACGCCTGCGACAGCATCAACGCCTGCGACAGCATCAACGCCTGCGACAGCATCAACGCCAGCAGACTTACAAACGGTGGCGAGAACAGCAGTGGCCGCAGCAGAAAGAGCGAGATTAGCAGCAGAAGCCGCTGTAGCAGCTGCTATGGCAGAAGAAGCCGCCACACGCACTCCTGTAGGAGGAGCAAAAAAATACAGGTCTTCTCGTAGACAGTCTTTGAACAATGCAGGAGATAACAAAATTTATCCAATTCACATTGATTCAATATCAGATGCTCTTGCTCCACTAAAACCCTATGCACTAAATGTTCCATCAGACAAGCATGGTTTAAAAATCAGGAATGATGTGTTTGACAAGGCATTAGTTGATCATAGTGTAGCCACGAGTAAGGTGTCATCCCAGATACTGTCCGCATTAAAATCAGCAGGAGGGGAATATAGTAAAAAAAAATCGCTATGTAAAACTGGTAAAAATCCAAGCATGTCGATAAAAAGATTCATTGAGAAAGAAACTGCTGGGGTCTCACTTTCCGACGACAATTATATAATGATGGCCGTTGCCAAACATTTCAAAAAAAAACATGGTAGCTCTTTTAATAGTGCAGGCAAGTTAAATAAAACCACATATAAAATGAGAGAACGCAGTAGATCGAGAAAAAAGACAGTCTCTCGAAAAAAGAAATCAAATCGTTAAATATCAATTTGAACAATTGACTCTTTTTCTAGATATTCGCAATTAAAATTATTATCCGACCTCAATATTTTAAATAACATATCTCCTCCACATGATTCAGGGTCCCTATAGTCTGGATGGTTAATCTTCGCACCCATCCACGACTTAAACCAAAATTTCTTTTCCAGTTCTGCGTTTATAATTTCTTGTTGAAACATTCTATCAATGAGAGAAAACGCCGTGTTCAAAAAAAGAATAGTATCTATTATATTCTTCTTTTGTATAAACAGAACATTTGCTCTTAATTGTTGTCTCTCACTCATGGTTACATTACTAGGTGATTGTATTGATTTTAAATATCTGAGTTCGTTCTTGATATTTTTCAAAGTAGTAATTGTTTTCGTTCTATAATCATCAATCTTTTTTATAATAGAAAATACGTTTGTGTTATAAATTAATGAATATCTATATCTGATTTTTCTTGGTATTATGAACTGATTTGTTTCTTTCACATCGCCAATTTTTTCTTCAATGTGTTTTACAATGTCTCTCATCTTCGTAGTAATCTCTTGCTCTGCGTCCTGTCGCGATTTGGTAAGATATCTAAGTTTGTTTCTCATCCTATTTGTATTGGTTTTATTAAATTCGTTTGCGTCTTTGTCGTCACTTGATGAGTTTATGCTGTAAAATGCTGCTGCGTCACTTTTCTCTCTTGAAATCTCACGTGTAATGGTATGTTTTGACATTGTTGGGTCACTAAACAATAGTACTTGACCTGATTGAAATTCGACAATGGTTTGTAGTTTATCGTATTGATGTGCTGATATTTTATGTGATTCCGCCTGCGCGTCTAATTTCATGTAATTTACAATTGATAGAATAAACGCAACTAACGCAGAGATGGACGCTAATATTAGTTCTCCGTTTGGCGAAGAGTGTAACGACGTCTGTAACACAGACGCACACCCTGATAGGAAGATAGCAGGGAACATCAAATAATATAATTTGACTGAGGTATAGTTCTGTGATTCCATATAAATAATTTTATGTCCTTTAATGAAACTGGCGAGCACGTCCAAAGCAGAAGAATATTTATGAACAATGTCTTGGTCGTATGTTGCTGCTATGCGCTGTTGAACTGTCTCGAATTTTAGTTTATTATATTTAGTATTTGATTTTTTGTATTCGAAATTGTATGGTTCAGGCGTTCCGCTGCTTGAAGATTCTACTCCGTCTAATCTAACAAAAACGTTTGACTGTTCCGACAAAGGACTATCATCGCTCATTAATAATTCACTATATTATTATTGTCCAGTTGACCCGTAACCATTTGCTCCACGAATGGTGGCGTCTAGTTCTTCAATAGGTACTTCAACCAGCATGTCTGTGTTGATTTTTTCAATAATAAGTTGCGCAACTCGGTTGTCTCTATCAATATTGATATCTTTTGTGCTATGGTTAAACATCACCACACCTATTGCTCCCCTATAATCAGAATCAATTACGCCTGCACCGATATCTGTGTGATTTTTCCAGGACATGCCCGACCGAGGAGCAACCCGTCCATAGTAACCCTTTGGGATTGAGATGGCGATGTCTGTTTTAATAATCGCTTTTCCTTGTGCAGGAATAACACAAGCCTCTGCAGCATACAAGTCCCATCCAGCAGCAGCATCAGACCCGCGTGTAGGGATTATAGCAATGTCTGAAAGCTTTGCTACGCGAATCACTGACGCCATTATACTTATTATTAAAATGTCTTTATCTGTTAAATTGAAACATTTATTGACAAAATGTATTACTAACAAAATGTCTACCTCACCGTTCGAAGTTACCACCCGTCATCGCAAATGTATTGAGGAAGCTATATGGCAAGCAGAGAAATCCACTTGTGTTCACAAACATGGTTGTGTTATATCGGGTAGTGGTAGGATAATTGGTAGGGGGTTTAATAATTATAGGACGTTCTCAAGCGATGGAATGCTTGAAAATTGTTGCACCTGCCATGCGGAGATTGCTGCGATTCGCGAATGCTTGCGTGGCGGACGTTTCAAACTAAAACGGTATGAAAGATGTAAACAAGGGAACTACACAAAATCTCACACTATATGTTGTTAGACTTGCTCCTTCTGGAATACGACATTCTGGTCCATGCGAAAATTGTGTAAAGGCCATCAAAAAGACTGGAATACGAAGAATTGTCTTTAGTGGCGACAACGGCATATTTGAAATGCACGATGTTTCAACCTACATATCATATCATGTTACACATGGTTTTAAACATTTACACGGAGGTTGATAAACAATTAAACTTCATGTATAAGGATTTATAGTATACGTGTGGTACGTAGGATAAGACGCTTTACAATTCAACCAATCCGGAGGAAGAGCTCCGTCATGTATTGCTTCGTATGCTGTAAGATATTCTATATTGCATCCACCTTTCTTACTCATAATTGGAAAGGATTGTTTACACGGCGGAGGAGGGAGACAATTATTTCTTAATAAATTAATATTTGTGTAGACCCCGGATGACATTGCTCCTTTTTTAGCTAGCTTATTATAGTGTGTTTTTACTGACTTTCTTGACCCAATCTTATAAGCATGACATTCTAAATTATCTGTAATCGGCTGCTCTGTAGGCATTATACAATCGTTTGCTGATTTTTTTACGTTTAACATTCTCATATATTCGCTCTGCGAATGATCAAGTGGATTAAAATTCTTCACCCACCAATGTGTTTTTTTGTCACCTTCGCAATCTAATGTTTTTACAACTGGATGATAAACTCTACTTGACAGTAGTCCTTTTGTGGTCATGGTAGAGGTCGGCACGGAATCAATGTTTACTTTGCACTTACCTATAATATGCTGTCCGTTGTAACTATAACTTGTTTTGTCAAGCCCACTACATGCCAAAGGTGATGTGACTTTGAGCGTAGTTCTAACATCTGATATGATTTGTGTGTTGGAACCAATTCCTTTGAGATTTCGTATCACGCCTTTTGTTGAAAATATTTTGTTCGTGCTCATGTTTTGACGAGCAGTATTCTTTCGTTTTAAGGTAGCCAGAGACATGATATATATTATTCATATTTGTTTAATATATATGAGCAATCATTAGTATAACACGTTTATTCTATTATGTTACCGGTTCTTTTGATAAATATTATATAATAAATGGTGTAAATATTGGGTTCGAGTATAATCACTTGACGATAGCGCATGTACTCGCTTTGTGTAGGGAGAGCTTGTTGGGACTCTATCGTTGCTCGACCGCGTGATGCGTCCCGTCAGTTCTGGTCCACATGTTTGCATCATAGTTGCGTTATTTTGCTTAAGTCTCATGCTTTGAGATGCGTTCTCGGGCGAGTAATCCTTTACTGTTTGTACCGCACCACATTTATTATCTATACAGTCTTTATTAAACACGGACGTTGGATGTAAAACTCTAGATAAAATATGTCCGCGGCTTGTCATAGTAGTTAGTCCATTGGACGGAGAACTTTTGTTACATGACACTACAATGTTTATCACATAATTCCCGCCTGCTCCACCATTTCCAACAGGATCAACTCCCTTAAACGGCGTTACTGTGTTGCTTCTAGAGAGAGATGTCTGCCCTACTCTCCCTTGAGCTCTTACGGTACCTGACGTAGAAAAAGCTGCTCTTGAGACCGGCTTAAAATATCTCTGATATTTTCTAGAAGCAGACATTAAACTAAACAAATATAAAATTTCTTTTCTCTGGAACATCAACAGAACATCTCTCTATTAAATAAAAAAGTTTTGTTGGAGATAACTGTCTCAAGTCAGTCAGACCCATTACTTTTAAAACAAGAGGTTTTAAACTATAATATACGCTAGTGTAAAATACCTTTGACGGCAATCTGTTAATTTCCTTTAATTCGGGCGCCATAATGTCTTTGTCGTAAGTATAAGGGCGGTCTATTAAAAGCATACCATTATCGTCGCATAACATTGGGTCTTCTAACGGTGTCAATATATAACTCCCATCGCTTGTAATGGTTATGTCGTCCGATGTTATGTATAACAGGCCTAAACCATTCTCTCTGAGAGATTCTATTTGTCCACCAATGTCTAGTATCATTCGAGTACATTGTTGATAATCTAATTTAGAATCAGCCACACTACATAGGTGTTTGCTTACCATTGCGCCTCCACTTTCCAAAACCTCTTTACATATACTACTAAATGTATCTGTCATTATAATAAAAAATGTTATAAATATTATGTATTTAACGGACAGATGTTCGACTTATTGTGCATTTCCAGAACCAATATTCAGAATAAACAATCTTAACATCAAGTCCTTTATGTAGGCGTTGGCTTATAATGGAATAATGGTTATTCTCAAGACAATGGTTTGTAAAATGAACAAACGCCCTTTGATACGTCTCTGGTCCACTATGTTTGCGAATTAAATCAACTCTATCTACACTACCTTTCCCTAGTATTTTTTCAAAGGTCATGATAATCTCTTGTTTTGTTATCTCGATAAAGACGCGAGGGATGCAAATGCTTGGTAGGGTTGTTGCGATTAATGCCATTATAATAGCATGTTTTAACACTGGACTTGTTTCAATTTAATAAGATATAGGTTGTTTGTTTGTTTGTTGGTTAAGAATATAACAATGAACGAAACAGACATTGAATGGTTTCAGAAACAAGCAGCCATAGAAAAGACCTACGATATTTTTTACAAGACGCAAGTGAAATATGTGTGGGTATCTGTTATATATGTGAAACATAACGAAGTTGTAAGCATAAAACGGATTAAACATCCTATTCAAAACAACAAAATGACTCATAATGAAGTATTATCATTAATCTCGGCCAATAGATTTTTTAATAAAAATAAATACATCTTCAACGATTTAGCTGTGTACAACACGACTATCTCTCCACAAGATATAATATTAGACCAATGTATGGATTATTTTACAGTATTGGAACAAATTCAAGAAGTTTTATTTCTTGATACAATTGATTATCTTCAGGACGAAAACGAACTGTTTATAGTGTTATCTTACCCAGAAAACCGGTCGACTACAAAACACAATAAACTTCGTATTTATTCTCACAAAACTATCAGAAAACGTTAACATAGAAAGTAGTTAGTCTGTCTCGTAAAAATTCTGAAGCATACATGCCATGCTGTATGTGTTTGCGTCAACTAATTCGTTGAACAACCGCTCAATCTCCGCACGGGTATTTGAGTCAGGCATTGAAACAATGGACATATAAAGAATTTTGTTATATTTTTCATAGTTAACATTTTTAAGGAGACATCTACTATGTAACACCATCTCGTCAATTTGCTCGGGATGTATGGTTTTTTTTCCGACAGTAGTTGGCATCGTATCACTAAATTCACCTCGACAACACGTGCATCGGTTAGACGTATGGCACCATTTTGCAAAGCAGTTTACACAATGAACATGTCCACAATCAGGTATAACGCGTGCAGGCCCAACCACGTCCAAGCAGATCGGACATTTGACATCATCCATTGTCTTGAGGGATAATCATTGTTTTGTGTTTACTAAACATTCAATTTTTAATAAATTGAATGTTTATTTTAATTATTAAATTATAATACTAATAATGGAGACGTTGATATATAAACCTGAATGTCTTCCTTCGAACATTGATGTCAACGGATTTCCTATACGATCACCTCGCTTGTATCGCACATACAATATTGGCCTACCTGAATCAAACACGGTATCCGGAATACTTAACCATTTAAATAGTTTGAGCTATGTAGACGACGCAGTTGAAATACAAACTGGAAAAATCGCAGTTAAATCCCGTATTAGCGATATATATTCTGTTGTACTACTTGACAAATTGTTTCGCGAAGGCGTTCATACAATGTCAGAAAAAATATGGAAGGTTTCTAAATATATCAATGAAATGACATCTATTGTGTCAGATTATATTCTGTATGAAAATATCAACAATTATCGTGTTACGGATTTTTTGGGAGACCATGCTGACAAAAACTACGTGGTCTATATCATTGATATTATTTGTTAAGTATTTGAATAATTTTATTTTTGATGATGACAAAGATGGCGTCATCAAAAATGTGCCCCCGGTGGGAATTGAACCCACGGCCGATGGCTCATAAGACCATCGCTCTAACCACTGAGCTACGGGGGCAAGAAGGATTTGGAAATGATGTAATGCTTAGAGTGGGGTTTGAACCCACGCGGTAATGAAACCAGCAGATCTTAAGTCTGCCCCCTTAGACCACTCGGGCATCTAAGCACTTCTCCGATATAACTATGGCTAAGACTTTAAGTTCTTTTGGTCAACTAATAGTATCTAAGACTTAAAGGCAAAAAATTGAAGTGTGGTTATCTATATAGTTACATGTCATAACAAACGAAACTCTAGCAATACAATGTCCTTCTACTGCACACTCTGTTATGACGCAGACCAGCCTGAATCCGTATATCGCTCCCATAGTGTGCGCGATCGCAGCGGGAAAACTATGTGTCCTTACTTGCTTTCTCTAACGTGTCGGCGGTGTAATGGCAAGGGGCATACACAATCACATTGCTCAGCACCCATCGTTTATGAAACACCATTTCGCCGGCCGGTAGTTGCTCCAAAAAAACCCGAGAAAAAGACGTTGTCTGCCAACAGATTTGCTGATTTGGAGTGTTTGTCAAGCGACGAAGAGACGGAAATAACCCACGTTTTGTCTACCATTGAAACAACGAAGAACGATTCCTTCTCGTCAAATGAACCATTACTCTGGAGCAAGAAAAGCGATATGAAGTGGTGCGACGTTATGTCAGACGACGAATAAAACTTTTCATTTGACATCAATTTATAGAAAATTGAAACATTATTGTTTGTATTATAGTTCATAAACAACCTCGTAAAATGAACGACACGTCCAAGCTGTGCAATGTCTGCTATAAAGCACACCCCACAGAGTTATTTTATCGCAATCAAAAATATTTTAAATCGTGCAATGATTGTAGTCGTATGGCAAAACAAAAGTATAGCGACGGCACAATCTTAGGTAAGCCTAAAGATGAACTAAAAGCATATAACGCATTATACTATGCCAGGAATCGCGATAGATTGCTTGATAAAATAGCAGAACAAAAAAGTATCCGGTCAAACGTTAAATGGACTTGCGAATGCGGAAGCATCATAAACCAGTCTGGTAAGAAAAAACATTTGACGACAGATAAACACATTAGGTTAATGTCTAACTGCACCACAGAATCTCAATAAACTTTATAATGTCTATACATACTTCATATGTGTTTATTTTTCTATTCGTACAAGAATAATCGAATAAAAAAACGTATGTCAACGTTTGTTTCTTTTTCTAAGAGCATAAAAGATAAAGGACTGTATGGCGGTATAGGGACTGCATGGCTTAGAAATGAGTCTCGTAAATGGGGGGTTTTAAGAAGGATGAAATTATATAACAATTTTGATTCTTTTCCAAATGAAATACTTGATAACGATTTAGTGATAGGACATATCAGGGAACTCCATCCAAACAGTGCATTGGTAGCAATTGAAAACGTTCATCCTTTTTTATATAAAAATCAGATTTTTATACATAACGGCGACATCACTGATTTTACGCCAACCCGTATTGGTATTGACAAGGAACTTGCTCCGTCCATTAAAGGTAAAACTGATACTGAATATATGTTCTATTTATTTCTAACAATTAAAAAGAAATTAGATACAAGAGAGATTTCGGAAGAAGAAAAAATTGTTAAATCAGTTGAAGAGTTGTTTCATCAGTTGCGCGAGCACCGAAAACCTTTTAGAGCTAACATTGTCTACGCAAACAAATCTTATAGTATTATTACTCGATATGCTTATTTAAATAAAGCGAAGAATTTATATTTTAATGGAGAACCATCGTCAGATAAACTATTGATTAGCTCATTACCTGTTATGGATACAAGCAAAATGATCCCATCGCAGACCCTCATCCTAGTAGATCACATCAAACACAAGTATAAACTCATAAAATTGAATTAAATAGTTTATCTGTTATTAACAATATAAACATCGACATGGTGAAAAATCAAGTCGGAGGTAATAAAAGCAAAAAAGGTGCCAGGCGTCTAATGGTTGCGACGCAAACGAAACATATTCGAGAAAAAGACCCAAACGATACGTGTGAAATGTATGCGTATATGATGAAACTTTATGGCGGATCAAATTGCGAAGTGCTCTGCGAAGACGGTGTTACGCGCATTTGCGTTATTCGAAACAAGTTCAGAGGGCGAAGTAAGCACGATAATCTAATGGTGGTTGGGACTATCATTCTAGTTGGTCTCAGAGACTGGGAAGTGCGACACCACGACAAGAAAGAGAAATGTGACCTTTTGTGTGTGTACAGAGACGATGAAAAAATTAGGCTCATTGCAAATGCTGATGGAAACTGGGGAGCATTTCCTGAAACAAAAGAAAATATCATCTATAGCGATGATTGTGGGGTTGTTCTTGAGAACGGACATGAAGGAGAGAATCGCATGCTTTTGAAATCTATTCAAGACGAGATGAACAATATTGACATCTCGTCAAGCGTTGACGAACAGGATATGGAGATTGACATTAATGATATTTAAATAAGTATTTTAAAAAAAGAGCAGCAAACAATTATTTTTTAAACTCTTGGAGGGACTCGAACCCCCAACCTCTGGATTAGGAATCCAACGCGCTATCCATTACGCCACAAGAGTGTCTCGCGAGCAGGAATTGAACCCGCGACCAATGGATGTCTATTGATTTTAACATCTACAGTCCAACGCTCTACCAACTGAGCTATCGCGAGATGAATAATATATTAAATATGCTGATACTCTCGGCGGGACTCGAACCCACAGCCTCCGGATTAGAAGTCCGGCGCGCTATCCATTGCGCCACGAGAGCATATACATATATAGACAACTGTCTTTAAATCTTATATTGTGTAATTTGTTTTGTGTCGTTTTACTTATTTTTCCTGTGCGAATTGACCCTGTTTCTTTGTGTATAACTCCTATTAGTGTGAGGAACTAGGTCAAAAGCCTCGTCAATTTTAACACGAACCCTTTCTGAATGCAATAATTCGTTAGTCCTTCACTTTCCGTTATTGGAAAACTCGCAAAATATATGCTCCCACATGCTTTCAACAATTTGCTTATCAACAAAAATCCATTCATATCAGAGGACACGTGTTTAATATAATAGGATTTGGGTGAAGCAATAAATCGTACAGCATCTTTGTTGTTTGTTAGATACTCAATATCAGCCCTCTCCAATTAACCTATGACCACATGTTATTGTTCCGGGGCTTCTTTGACACATCACTACTGCTTTATTGACTTCGGAGTATGCCGCCATACGATATTATGCTATACTTAATGTATGAAAGTTATTATAGATACATATAATAATGGCGTCAAGAAAATCATCAGCAAAAGCAGCAGAAGAAGATGACGATGAATACGATGATACACCCCACGTGATGTTCATTGTTGGGAGGATGAATCCGCCAACGCCTGGACATATTAACGGGCTATGTATTCCTTTCTTGAATTCGTTAAGAAAGAAAGCTATTAGAGTTCTAGGTCGGGCATCCGATATAAAAAATTTAAAGGAGTTACTCATTGCTGCTAATATTATACCCAAAATATATCTAACTCTTACAAACAACGACGTGAAAATAGCAAAACTCAGCGTTAAACAACAGTCCAAATATACTCCAGGTATCGTGAGAAGTTTGACTGATACTAAACCAACTAAAGCATTGCCTCTTGCAGAAGGGAAAATTTATGTTAAGGATGAAAATTTACAAAATCCACTAGAACCAGACGAAAAAAGAAAATTTGTGGTGAAGATGCTTATCAAAGCAATGCTAGAAGAAGATGAAATGACGCGCGATATGGGCGGTAAAGAATTGGTCGATTATGTAGAAGATATGGTTGTCTGCGGAAAAGACAAAACTGAATACAATTGTTCTGTAAGTCTACGTACAGCAATAAACTGTGCTCGTGATTTAAACAGCTCTCGTGGTAAAGATTACCTAACTATCTTCATGGGGTCAGATGAAGTAGATGAGAGAAAAACCATTTGCGGAAAGATGGTTAACTGTGAAGGAATTAACCGGACATTTAGTAATGCGTCTGGCAGGAAAATGTCGGGGTCGCTCATACGATCATATGCTGCATCAGAAAACTATCCGGCAATATATACCGAATATAGAGGTCTTCTTGAAGATGAAGACATAGGAGAATTAATATACCTAATAAGAAAAGGGCTTCGAATGATTCATCCAGACGAAGATGATAACGGAGGCAATATCAAAAGACTATTTAGAAATAAAAAGATGAGTCGAAAAAGAAGCCAATTAGGTACTAGTAAGCGTATTAGTGGCAAGCGAAGTGGCAAGCGA
>ENA-OSIY01000147-OSIY01000147.1-marine-metagenome-genome-assembly--contig:-NODE-147-length-39718-cov-11.247547_pt1 | contig 39718 bp, 35 predicted proteins | sample MGYA00237884_ERZ534233 | MGnify/ENA primary metagenome ERZ534233 (study PRJEB26412, sample SAMN06343840) | marine metagenome | isolation source: estuarine water | place: USA: Columbia River Estuary... | reverse complement strand
TCAACACCAAAAAAGGAGTGTCGTCAGGGAAACCTGTTAGGGACAGCTCTTCTCATGGTTGCCACATTAGTGGCCCAGAGTTCACCAATGATAACTTAAAAGTATTTCTCATCTATATTTTAAAATATAGATGTTCCAAAAACTTTTGGTTTAGGTGTAGTGTTAAAATTAAAATTCATTTTTTCAAATACAATCAGTATGATCTTTTACAAAATATCGAAAAATAATTCAATTTTTTTAATTTAAATCATACAATTATATGAATAATTCTTTTATCGCCCCTTTCATATTGAATAGGATTTCCACTATTGAAGACTATACCAGGTTGTGTTCTACAAATAAATTTTTTAAAAATACATGCTACAGAGAACGTAGTAATATTTCTAAGAGATTATTAGAAATTTATAAAGTTGATTACAAGGATCCTGGAAACTTCATTTACAAATATAATAAAGTAAATATCAAGGATTACAAAATTGGGGATATCTGGAAATATCCTGAATTACTAGAATTATATAAATTACATTTCTTGACCTTGTCAATTGACTGTGATTCTATGGGGATAACTTCTTTCCCAGTTTATCCAAGACTCCGAGAACTTAACATTGGTGGAAACAGTCTTACTTCATTCCCAGTTCAGCCTAAAATGGAAAAACTTGACATCAATGTGAACCGCCTTGCATCATTTCCAGTTCAGCCTGAAATGATCCATTTTTATGGAGGAGATAACCAGCTTACTTCTTTTCCAGTTCAACCAAAGATGACCCTTTTTTTTGGAAGAGATAATTCACTTACCTCATTTCCAGTTCAGCCAAAAATGACCTATTTTGATGGAACTCATGATAATCTTACTTCATTCCTAGTTCAACCTGAAATGACCACATTCGTTGGGAGAAATAATAATCTTACTTCATTCCCAGTTCAGCCAAAAATGATACGCTTTTTTGCAAGTATGAATCAACTTACTTCATTCCCAGTTCAACCAAAGATGGTCTATTTTGATGGATCTCATAATAATCTTACTTCATTTCCAGTTCAACCTGAGATGTTATCATTCGCCGGATCTCATAATAATCTTGCTTCGTTCTCAGTTCAGCCAAAAATGATTCTCTTTGACGGATCTCATAATAATCTTGCTTCGTTTCCAGTTCAGCCAGTCATGGAAACATGTGATTTAACAAATAATAATGCATTACAAAGTATTCCAGTTCAACCTAGATTAACTAAACTTGAAGCAGATATGCAATTAATTCTCTCTGTTATAGAGCAACCAAATGTTGAAACATTTCTTGGGTTATCAATTAATACTTTACGTAAAATAGTCAAAGTTGTAAAAACAATAAAGTTTTTACACCAGAATAAAGTAACAATCGCTATAGCAGGCATAACATTACTGGGAGGAAAAAAAATTGTTAATTATTTATTAAATCAGCAAAAAAATAAAATTACTAAATCTTCAACGATTAAGAAAACTAAATCTTCAATGATTAAGAAAACTAAATCTTCAATGATTAAGAAAACTAAATCTAATACATCTAAAAAAACTAATTCTAATACATCTAAAAAAACTAAATCTAATACATCTAAGAAAATTAAAACTAAATCTTCTAAAAAATAATTTTAATTTTAGAAATCAACATCAAGATTAATTCTAAAATTAAAAAACATTGTCTAATATTAATAATAAATGCCGAAGCTTAATTTCAACAGCAGAGACAACGTTTTATCAACTACCGGCATGGTGAGCTTCCTAGATGCACGTGTAAATCAATATGTCTTGGATACAAGCTCAGTACTTTTTAATTCTCTAGAAACTACAAATGATATCATTTGTCATGGAAATATATCAATTGATGGGAATTTAACTGTTTCAGGAAATACTACCATAATTGAGACAGATGTCATAGAAGTAAAAGACAACATTCTATTAATAAATGCGACAGAATTAGGAGCAGGTGTTACTGCAAATTTATCTGGTTTTGAAGTAGACCGCGGATCTTATGTAAATTTTCAATCAGTTTATCAAGAAAGTACGCAATTATATAAAATAGGAGAAATTGGAAATTTGCAAGCAGTTGCAACTAGAGAAGACACTCCTTTAGATAAAGGAATTTTAGTTTATAACCAGTCTCTTGGAAGACTTGATTCTTCTACGTCAATTGAACTACCTATTTCATTTACTGGGAATATAGAGAGTTTTAGTTCAAGTACAGGAACTATCAAGGTTGCTGGCGGTATAGGAGCTTCCGGAAATATTTATCTAGATAAATCTATACATTTATTAGGGTCGGATTATACTCCTGAAATTAAAAGTAATGCAAGCAATGATCTCATTATTACAAGCGGAAACCATATTACGTTAACTGGGGCAAAAATTAAAATCGATCAAAATACAGATATTCAACTCGGTTCTTCGGGCGAACAAAATATTTCAAATACTGATAGTAATATTAATATTTCAGCAACTTCAGGAAATCTTCTTTTTTCTACACAATTAAACGGGCAAGTAAATTTTCCTGAAAAAACTTTTTTACGATGGGGCTTAGGTGATAATGACCTAACTTTTGATTCTACTGATATAAATTTAAGATCAACAGGTAAATTTAATGTTTTTGCAAATATGACAATGGGGTCTACAGATGCTTCAGTGTCTCCTACAGTTGGATCTTTTGTATTAAATGGAGGGCTCTCTATTTCTTCTAGCGTTGACTCAGTTAATTCCGATAATGGAGGAACTTTTACTACAGCAGGAGGTATTGCTATTAAAAAACAAGCAAGAATAGGTGGCAGCATAGATATAGGTGATACAGATACTACTGTAAGCAAAGGAGTAGGCCTTGGTATAAATTTTAGATCACTAAATAAAACCCTTACTAATAACGGGACAGACGATATTACTTTCAATTCATTTGAAGGAGGAAATATTTCAAGTAGTTCAGTTATCAATGAAGCATCTACAGTGTTTATTACAGGAGCTCCAACTCTTTTAAGCGGTGGAGGTTCAATTACCAATTCTTTTGCATTAACAGTAAATTCTGGAAAAACTAAATTTTCTGGAGACACCTTCATTACTTCAACTACTACTTCAAGTAGTTCTAGTGTCGGAGCGTTAGTTGTTTCTGGAGGAATCAGTATTGATAATTCTACTAATAGTTCAAATTCTGCAATTGGGGGCGCATTTACAGTCAAAGGCGGAGGAGCTATCGGAAAGGATTTATACATTGGAAATACTTTGATATTAGGAGACACCAATTTCACCGGAACACAAATACTAGATAGAGGTATAAATTTTAGATCAATTGCTAAAACTCTTACTACTTCAAGTTCGATCAATACTGTTTTTAATTCATTTGATGGAGGATATATTACTTCAAGTGCAACAATTGATAAAAGTGCAACTGTTTTTATAAAATCACAACCTCTAATTTCTGGAGGAGGAACAATTACAAATGCTTATGCATTACTTGTAGAATCTGGAATGTCAAGATTCGACGGACGTGTCTTATTATCAAATAATTCACTTGATAGTTTAGAATTGAGTGGAGGTATAAAAATAAATAATGTGTCAGATAGTTCAAATTTAGGAAGCATTAGCTCCTTAACTACGTTAGGAGGAGCTTCTATTTCTAAAAATTTATTAGTTGGAAATACTGTAAAGACATTTAATGGGTCTGGAAGCACTGTAGTCCCTCATCTACAATTAGCAATTAATTCTGGTCTCTCTAGATTTTCTTTTGGATTAAAAGATATTGAAAGTTCTGGAGATCTTGGAAGTAATCTAGAATTGAATAGTTATTCTGATAATGGAACAATTTTAAATCCGATTCTGGATATTTCAAGAAAAACATCAGATATCGTATTTAATTCTACTACTTCTTCTAATAGTATTTCCACTGGTGCTATAGTGTTAAAAGGAGGTTTAAGTGTCAATAATAGCGCTGAAGCAACAGACGTTGATAACGGGGGAACTTTTACTACCGGCGGAGGAGCATCTATTAAAAAGAAATTATTTGTAGGAGGAGAAACATTATTTTTGTCAGGAACTACTATCCAAGGAACAGTTAACTTGAATAAGACAATTATTAATACAGACAACGGGACTTTAGATATTTCTGGAAATAATGGAATGAATGCTACTTTAGGAAATACTAGTAATTTATCTACTTCTCTTGGTTCTCTTACTCTAGAAAGCATAAATGGAGGTTTAATCCTGGACAGTTTAACAAGTACATCTATTACTGCCGGGACTTCAATAACTATTACAAGTTCTGGTAATACGACTATGACAAATTCAAGTGGCGATATTTCACTTACTGCTGTCTCAAATAATATAACAAGTTCTGCTGGCGATATAACTTTTACAAGTTCAAATAAAGTAATATTAAATTCTGGAACAGGCGGAATTATCTGTAATACGACCGATACAATTTTAGGTATTAAAATAGGAGTAGATAATATAGGTGTCCCAGTAGATATTGGGCATCTTACATCGGAAGTTAAGATATTAGGAAATCTTACAATTGGAGGAGATTTTTCTGTACTGGGAACGACGACGACAATCGATTCAACATTGATTACTATAAATGATAATGCTGTTGTTGTTAACGCGGCTCCTTCCGGTATCAGTGATGGAGGATTATTGATGAGAAGATATCAAACTCCCAATGATACAGGAACTGGTCAAGTAGTGAATAATGTTATAAAAGAAACTGGAACATTTCAGACTGGTTCTAGTATCCCTGGAAGTCTAATTCTTTCAAATACTTCCAGTATTATAAATAATTACTATCGTGGGTGGTGGATTAGAATAATTTCTGGAAGTTTAGCCGGGACAGTAAGACGTATTAAAAGTTACAATGGGACTACAAAAAATGCTACTATTTATACAACTGTAGATAATAACCCTTACAACGACGGGCTAGATCTAATAAGTGCTCCGTTGTCCGGAGATAATTATAATTTATTTGATAGTCCTTATGCTGGAATATATTTTTCTGAAAATGCTCAAGAAATTGTTCTATCTGCAGTATCATTTGATGTAACTGCAGGAACATTTGGAACGCCTACGAGTTATCTTCCCATTCATGTTCAGACTCTTGTTACAGAAGAAGGATTGACATTAAATGGAGACCTCAATGTGTACGGAAATGGGTTAATAAAAAATAATAATTCTTCTCTTTTTAAAATTACTAATAATAGTGATGGTATGATTTTTAATGCTGATACAATTAACAATATAATTAGTATTGGTTCCCCGGCAAATACGATTAATACCGGGGTTAAATTGGATTTTACGGGGCTTGATTCTGTAAATGATCAATATAGTTATGCTCAGATTAGATCAAAAATTTTAAATAATGTCAGTGGAAATTTAGAAAGTGCAATGATATTCAAGGTTCAATCAGGTGTTCTCGACGGAACAGATATTCTTACTTTAGATGGAAATACAATGATAGCTACCTTTGATTCGCAAATAAAAGTTTTAGATACTACTGATAGTTTAACCAAAAGTTCCGGGTCTCTCGTAATTGATGGTGGTCTAGGTATTAATACCATAACAGATGCAACTGACATAGACAATGGAGGAGCTCTTACGGTTGGTGGAGGAGCATCCATTAAAATGAAAGTATTTATCGGGGGAGAAACTGTGTTAACTAAAGGCACAAGCATAGGTAATACTATTAATAGTATTGATAGTCTTTCAGGGACTTTAAATGTGAGCGGCGACATCTCTCTTTACGATTCGACTAAACAATCTATTTACTTTTCTGCTTCTGGAACTACAGGTCTTCCTTCATTTATCAATAGAAGTTCTGGATCAAAAATAATTCTTAAGCCAAGTATCTCAGCTACCACAGTAGATTCTGCCATTGGCACAAGTTTAGGCAGTGTTTGGATTAGTGCCCCAGACTCAGCAAGTAGTATCACTTTATTTCTTGGAGAAACAAATTTAGCAGAATTTAATAATGGAGGCATTGTCCTAAACCAGCTTGGTTCAGGAGTTTCATTGGCTGGAGCAACTATAAAAAGTATTTCAGAAAACAAGACTGTATTTTCGCCGCAAAATAACACCTATGATAAAGGGTTTATTTTTACTGACTCTTCCGGTGCTGCTGAAAAAATTAGAATAAATGGTTTAGGTCAGCTCAAAATGAATATTACAAATTCTACTGTTTCCTTGACAGAAGGAACTATTTTTGATATTGGTAATGCTGGTATTACTGACACTCTTACAATTGCTTCTGGGACCGCATCTTTAGTTGCTTCTAGTAAGATAAGGCAAAATACTTTGGATGCAGTTAATACCGATGTGACTACAACTATAGCTACTACTTCATATATCGAAGGAGCTGTAATTTTAGGCGCAAATGAAAGTTTTGTTTCCGCTAATACTCTTTATCTAGATTCGGTAATAAGTATAAATACAGGTGGCGCAATAATAAATTCTGCAAATACACTTTATATCAAAAATTCTCCATTTGGAAATAATATTACAAAGGCGCGATCAATTTTAGTAGAATCAGGAATTTCTGAATTTGGAGGAGAAACTGTATTAGCCAGTGGAAAAAGTATTAGCACTACTAATAATAGTATTGGCAATTTATCTGGATCACTTAATATTAGTGGAGACATCGCTATGTATGGTTCAACTAGACAATCTATTTACTTTAGTTCAAGTGGATCTTCTGGAATTCCAACTTTTACAAATAGAAGTGATGGTTCAAAGATAATCCTTAATCCAAGTATAACTACAAATACAGTAGATTCTGCAATTGGAACAAGTTCTTCAGGAGTATGGCTTAGTGCAGCAAATAGTACAAAAGATATTAGTTTGTTTCTTGGAACTTTATGCAAAATCAAAGTAACTGGCGATGGGCTTTTAGTAAATTCTGGGACAAATAATTCTACATTTAAAATTCATAATAGTACAGTAGATACCAATGATGATCAAGGAATTACTATCAATGGAGGAGGAGACGTTGGATATGGAAGAGGATCTCAGCTTGAATTATTTGGAAATGAAATGAATTCTGGTGATGCTATTCTTTCAGCCGGAGCAGTTTCAGGACGCATATCATTAAAAACAGACGGGGTTGAACGTTTGGTGATACTTTCATCTGGAGAGACATTCAATTATTCTACAACAGATAGTTCAAGTTCAGTTAGCAGTGCAAGTATTAAAACTCTTGGAGGAATTTCAGTTGCAAAATCAGTTTCAGTTGGAACTTTGTTAAATCTCGACTTTAATCAGCCATACACATTTTCAGGAGAGTCTTCTGGAGCTCTGAATATACAATCAAAAGTATCATCAATCGATTCAAGTATAAAATATTTCACAAATGATGGTGATGCTACAGATAGTAATAATATTAAACTTTATGGCAAGGGAACACCAGGTTCTCAAATTAATACAGAATTACTTTTATTAGGATTCAATAAAACATTAGGATACCTCATTAAAACTGAAAAATCTGGATCAGGTTCTCTTAATCCTTTAATTTTACAATCCAACGAAAATACTGAACAAATCAAATTAAACACAGATGGAACTGTGAAATTTAGCTCAACTTCTACTTCTAGTAGTACTTCGATTGGAGCAATTACATTAGATGGGGGAATCAGTATTAGTAATACAACTAATGCTGCTAGTGCAGATAATGGTGGAACATTTACAACCGCAGGAGGTATCGCTGTTAAAAAAGATACATATATTGGAGGCAATTTGGTAGTTTCTGGAACCATTTCATCTGGAATTTCGAGTCCAAGTATTACTATTTATAACAGTGTTAATACCGTTTCAGCCACTATATTTGTTAGAACAAATCTTATCAGTAATGGGAATAATAGAAGTCTTTCAGTCAATTTTAGATTAACACCTTTAGTTCAGGCGAACGAGTGTAGTTTCGAATTTGATTTACCTGATCTAATTAGTCTTTTAGCCAATATTTATGACATATCAGTTAATCCGAATGGGTATTCTTCTGATGCGACTCCAGTAAATATTGAAAATATAACTGGATACGGTATTTCTGGAACAACTAAAGCGAAAATTAAATTTACAGCAGCTTCGACTGATGTTCATACTGTTCAAGTAATTGTTAATTACAGTATTTAAGTCATATTTTTTTCCATTTTTACTACTGTCAATCTAATGTTCCATTCGTACGTAAAAAAACCCTAAACAGTTTTTGTTTAGGGTTTTTTTAGTTTTTTTAGTTTTTTTAGTTTTTTTAGTTTTTTACATAAATCCATAATTTAGTATATTTAGAAATTGTGTAAAAAATGCTTCTTCTTTGTCTTCATATGTATCACCGCAATACTTGCAGTTAATTATTTCATAATTTTCAGATATTTTTCCATCGTTAATTATATCATAAGGCATCTCATAACAAGTACATTCTGATTCTTCATAAATAGTGGCAAGCATGCTTATTTTTAATAATTTAATACTTTAATGAATTAATTTTTCAATTTTTTTATTTGTCACCATTTTACTGTCAATTTCCGAAAATAATCAAAAAGCAATGAAAGCTGTTTATCAAAAACAAATCATAGAATCTAGAAAATGGTTCTGGTAAAAATAAAAAATAATTATCAAATATTTTTTTATTTTTCTAAAGTAGCTATGGACGAAAGAGAAATAATTATTATTATTTTAACATTTTTAGTCCTGCTTCATACGATCATCGGATTTGCCTCTGTTGCAGCAATGTTATCATTTTTCTTTAGTAAAAATATTCCATACGTTGATAGTTTAGCATTACTTTCTGTCATCTCATTTTTAATTTGCAAGCAATGTCTTTCGATAGATATCTATGATTATTTCAAAGGGTCTTTAGAGAGTGATAAATTACCTGATTATGCTAAAGACAATTTTTTCAGAAAGAAAATACATAATTTTAACGGGACTCAAACTGTAGATTACACTCATCTTAGATTAGATAAATTAGATAATTTAGAACCACTCAAAACTTGTATTGATCCAGATAAATATCAACTATTTTTTAATAGGAAAGTTCAGTATATTATTTTCAATACTGTCCTTACTTTAATTTTAGCTATAAAATATAATAAAAAAGAATATTTACCATTATTCTTGATCTGGGTTTTTATGACATTTCCTGCATGAATGGAAATTCATTTTAAATGAATTTCCATTGTATTCTTGGTAAAGAACGTCCTATACTGCATGCAATTATAGGAGATCCTGTAAGTTCGACAAGTGCTTCAAGTGACATGTCAAGATGATCATCTGATTCACATGCAATACATGAATCTTTAACAGTCAGTATTATTTCATTGTCTTCAAAAAAAGCTTTGATTTTTTTATTGCAATGGATATTCCCGTGTGCTATAGCCACAGTATAACGCTGAGCTTCTCCATTATATTGAATTCCTTTGTTATTTTCACCACAACCACCATAAAAAAGCGAGTCATTTAAAGTTTGAACTGGCGCGCATCCAGTTATATCGTCTTTTATTCTAAAATAAAATGTTGCAATACTTGAAATTAATATTTTTTGATCAATAATTTTAATTGGTATAGTAATGCTGTTTGTAAATATGGTAGATTGTATTAAAAATAATGAAGAAATAGTTTTCAATAAATTCATTTTCAGATATATACTATACAAGAATATAAAAACTTTTGGTATGAGTATAATTTCAGAATTGTTAGAAAAATAATGAATACTCTAGGAAAAGACCAGATTGTTTTATTTCCAAATTGACGGATTCTGGAGTAGCTGCGATATTTATCAGATTTAACAGACAAATATAAAATCGATGGAAAAAATATAAGTTCTTGTTTTAAACTTTATAAAAAATCTGGAATCCAGATTATAAATAATAAAAAAGTTTGGGAAAAAAAGACTAAATATATTAAAAGAAACTATATCTTTTTGAATCAACAATATTCCAGAAAAAGAAGTAACTATTACTGATCTGTTTTATGATGAGTAATAAATAAATTTTTGAATTAACTACAATTTACAAATTTATTTCAAGTTTAATTCCCTAAAATTTTTTTCTTTTCTTATATTATAACTAATATCTAAAAATGGCAGGTGGTTTAATGCAATTAGTAGCTTACGGATTAGTATCAATGTAGACAATTGATGGGGTCCTGAAAAGCATTGTAATCTTTATAAGCAGGCAATATAAAGATAAAATATACTTAAACTCCTGTAATAAGTGAGACTTATTAGTTAAATGCTAGTGAAATTCAAAAGAATTTTGCAACACTTCCAAATTGCGGGAACTCCCTTAGAGCCAAAGATACTAAGGACATTCTGAAAAGTTTGTCTGGCCAAGATAAGAACTTGGGTATAGTAAAAATTCTTTGGATTGGGCAATCCGCAGCCAATTACCTAAAGTCGTTAAGATAAGACAACGGTAAAGGTTCAACGACTAAATGCTAGTGGGTCTGAGAAGTTTAATCAACTTCAATGATGGCTTAAGATATAGTCTAAACCCTAAGTTCATATGAGCTTTAAATATGTTGAAAAACAGGGTATATCCTGCCCAGGATGTCTACTTGACAACTGACCCAACTGTCACCTTCTTCAAGGTTGTCTATCGAAGACACACTAACTTTGCTATGGAATCAATTGAACAAACCTTTTCAGGTGCCGTTGATTTCGGACGTAAAGTCTCTGCCACCGTTTCCCGAAACGGTGATTTAATTCATCGAACTTATCTCCAAGTTTCTCTTCCAGCTCTTAGCAACGGCGGTGCTGGAACAGTTGCTTGGGTTAGAAACATTGGTAATGTTCTTATCAAGGAAGTTGAAATCTCCATTGGTGGATCAAGAATCGATAAGCATTACGGTCAATTCTTGCATATTTGGAACGAATTGACTCAAACTGCTAGTCACGAAGTTACCTACAAAGAAATGGTCGGAGATACATCCGTTCTTACTACCGGTGCTGCAACTATTCCAGCTGCTACTCTACGAGTTCCACTTCAATTTTGGTTCTGTAGAAATATTGGTCTTGCACTACCATTGATCGCTCTCCAGTCAACTGCTTGTTGTTAATTGACATCAACTATATGCTGGGAAAAGTATCTCTCTTACTGAATAACTTATAAGGTAAGTAAAAAAGATTGTGGGCAAGTTAAAGAAATAACTATTTCTAGCCACAGATACTAGTGAAATGACTAAATGCTCTAGATGTAAAAAAAACTTTGACACTGAATCAAAGAATGTAAATGAAAACTATAAAACTTGTATTGACTGTAGAAATGCAGGCAAAGAAACAAGACAAAATATACCAAGAACATATAAACAGGGAGATTTTTCTTCAAAAAATGGTATTACTAAAAAATGTAATATTTGCTTGGAGATCAAGAACCTGGAATTGTTTTATAAACATCATAGATATAAAGATGGTTATAGAAATAATTGTATTATATGTCACTCTATAGAATGGAAAAAATATTATAATAAAACATATCATAGTGTTTTAAAAGAAAAACTCAAAGTAGATAATATTTATAGACTTAAACAAAATGTTAAAAGTTATATACATATTCAGCTTAAAAATAACGATAAAAAGAAAAGCGACTCCTCTGTAAAATACATTGGCTGCAGTATACCTCAACTATATATTTGGTTGAAGTATAGTAATCCAAAATATGATACAGGAATAGAAGAATTTCAAATTGATCATGTTATACCTTTAAGCCTATTTGATTTAAACAATCAAGAAGAAATTGATATAAGCTTTCATTGGACTAATCTGCAAATTTTATCAAAAAAAGAGAATCTTACAAAATATAATAAATTTAATCCTATAGAATATTTTAACCATATAATAATCATTCACAAATTCATTGATTTAACAACTAAAGATTTTGATTCTATTAAAAAGAATTTAAAATACATCAAGAATACTAAGAAATTTTGCAACACTTTCAAATTGCGGGGACCTCCTTAGAGCCTAAACTACTACTTCTATTTAGAAATAAACTGAAGGAACACGGTTAATAGCCGTAATCAATAGTAAAAATGTTTAGGATTGGAAAATCCGCAGCCAAATATCTAAGGTCGTTAAGATAAGACTAAGATAGAGGTTCAACGACTAAATGTTAGTGGGTCCTAGAAGTTTAATCAGCTTCAATGATGGGCTTAAGATATAGTCTAGTCCCTGGTTCATAATGAACCATTAAATATCTCGAAAGAGAGGGTATAAACGATCACGAAGTCAAATTCGAGGTAGAATTCAGACCATTCTCTGAATGTTACCAAGCATCGGCTCTTGCAACTCCACCAACCCCAGTTCTTTCAAACGCTTCACTCTGGATTGATTATATCTACCTTGATACCGTTGAACGTAGACAATTCGCTCAAGTTACTCATGAATACCTCATTGAACAACTTCAATTCCAAGGTGCTGAAAGCGTTTCGCAAACTTCCGTTCGTCAACGTCTCACCTTTAATCACCCTTGCAAGGAATTGATCTGGGTTATTCAACCAGATTCAGTTGTTGCAAATGTTGCTACTGCAAATGTCCTTGCTAATCAATGGACTAACTTTACCAATGGTGCAGGCGCTGACACCATGGTTGATGCTAAGCTTCAACTTAATGGTCACGACCGTTTTGCTACCAGACAAGCTGGATACTTCAATCTTGTCCAACCATACCAACATCACACCAGTGGTCCTGCAGTTGGTATCTATGTTTATTCTTTTGCTATTAAACCAGAAGAACATCAACCATCTGGATCTATTAATATGTCCAGAATCGATAATGCATCACTAGCAATGACTTTAGCTTCAGCAGCTGCGTCAAAAGTCTATGTGTTTTGCACAAATTATAACATCCTTCGCGTGATGAGCGGAATGGGTCAATTAACAATGACGGCCCTGAAAAGCATTGTGCTTACTGTATACAGGCAATATGGTAAGAAAACACACTTAAACTCCTGTAATATATATATTCTTATCAAATTAACTAAGAATTTGATAAGAATATATATATTAGTTAAATGCTAGTAAAATTCTAAAAAAGAATTTTGCGACACTACCAAAATGCGGGAACTCCCTTAGAGCCAAAGATACTAAGGATGCTTCGAAAGAAGTATCTGGCCAAGATAAGAACTTGGGTATAGTAAAAATTCTTTGGATTGGGAAATCCGCAGCCAAATATCTAAGGTCGTTAAGATAAGACTAAGATAGAGGTTCAACGACTAAATGATAGTGGGTCTGAGAAGTTTAATCAACTTCTATGAAGGCTTAAGATATAGTCTAGTCCCTAAGTTCATACGAGCTTATAAATATGTCGAAAGACAGGGTATCAACGGGTTTAGCGTACAGCAATTAGATATGGGTGGTCTAGCACCATTTATATAAAACAAAAAAACTTTTTATCAAATTATATAAAATTGATAAAAATAATTATTCTATTCCGTTTTGCTTCGACGATTCTTGCTTTCTCGAGACAACTTTGACATCTTAAACTCTGCTTATTTTTATTATTGATAAAAGATTCAAAATCTTTATTACATTTCGTGCATTTACTATTCATCAGTATTATTAATAATGAATATAAATTTCTTTTTAACTTAGACAATCGTCAAAATAGGGGATACTTTTCTTGGCGCGAAATATTCTATTAAAGTACTCATAACAAGCTTCATCAATGTATATATTCCAAATAAATACATTGCAACTGATATTGTAGTCAAAATATCACTTCCCATTGTTTATAAGTATTAAAAAATTTCTTTTTAACCCCTACTGAATCCAAATCTACGTTTATAATCAGCAATCGAAGCTAGAAGCGTAGGCTTATTCCACAAGATTAGAGCTGAAAGCGCGCCTGCACTAGTAGGATCATTCCAATTTTCACGAATAGAGTGTCTAGCAAGATATCTTTGTTTTCTTTTTGGATCACGATGCAAGGTGAAGTCACTCATTTTTGCTGCCCCGAAGTGAACAGTCTTAGTTCTGTTAGTCTTTAAATTCAAAAATGTAGCCATCATCTTTTTCTCAGGTCTGTAGCTTTTTTTGATTTCAAGTAAACTGCAATTCATCGAACTTACTATTAGAAATTAAAAAAAGATTTTATTTTAGTTATCTGTGTTACTGACAACGAAATTAAATTCTTTTAGCGATTTTATTTTGATTTATAGTAATAAAGTAAAACATGTCATCAACACTGATAATGAAGAAATTGATAAATCAGATAAACTACTTGATTTTTTTCGAGGTGCAGGTTTAGGTTCACTAGGAAAAGCGTTGCCTAATTTAGGTAATGCATGTTTACCAATGCATTCATCTATGGTAACAAAACGATATCCTTTTTGTTTAACAATATCTATAAGCATTTGAGTCCAAGTATATACTGTTGAATTACAAAAAGAATGATGAAGTGCGATCAAAGAACCTCCATTTAATAATGGGGAATAGTATTCTTTTGTAATTTGTGTAAATGCCGAATCATTACAAATTTCATAGTCTTTTGAATCAGCATTAAGCCAAATCAAAGAATAATCAAGTCTGGTAAGGGTAGAGATTACTTCGTTTGTGATAGAGCCATAAGGTGGCCTTATAATTGTTGAAATATTTCCAGTAATTTCTTTGATAAGCTCGTTATTTTTATCTAATTCTTCTAGTAATAAATCATTTCCCAAGGTTGCTAGATCTTGATGAGACCAGCCATGAGAAGCTAATTGATGTCCATTATTAAACATTTTTTTGAGAACAGGTTTTAATAACGGGCTCGCATTGATACCGTTAATAAAAAATGTAGCTTTGACATTATTTTTATCTAAGATACCAAGTAATGCCTCAGTATTAAAATCTGGACCATCATCAAATGTTAATGCAAATAAGTTTGGACTAATGCAAGTATTAATAATGGCAGGGTTATTAATACCACTGTTATCAATACGATCAACAGTGTCCCCATTGAAAATTTCGTCAAATACCATATATTATTTATAACTACTATTTATTTATTCATTATTAAACGAAAAATAAAGTTCTTTAATCTTCTGTTTTTTCAGCAATCATCCAAGTAACATCTCTGGAATTTTTTCCAGTAGGAATCTCATTCATTCTCATTTCATAAAGAATGAATTTAGCAGAATCTCTGGAAGCAATGCATTTTTTTACTTGCCTGATATTGGTATAGATACCAACAACATTCCATCTTTCATTTTCTGATAATATATAAACTCTCTGCATTTATTATTTACTCTTATTTATTTTTTAACTGTACTTTTCTTGATAAAAGTTTTTACTTCATTGTCTATTTTTTTACATGCTTTCGCTAGACAAAGTATAGAAATTGCTTGAATAGTATAAATCGTGGCGATATATTTTTTAGACATTTATCAGTAGATATACTATATCTTTAACTGTAGTACATTAAAAAAACCCTAAACAGTTTTTGTTTAGGGTTTTTTAGTTTTTTTAGTTTTTTTAGTAATCATAATCCATTTCACTTTCAGAATCGCTGCTGTAATTAAAATTGATTCCCATCATATTAGCTTTTTCTTGTAGAAATAATACAATTTCTTTGAAATTGTTATTGATAGCAATGGCTATCCAGTCATTAAAATGCTCGATCGTAGTTTCCTGGTAGTCTTCAAAAATACTGCTAAATTTTTCTACAAGATCAAGATTTCCTATGCTTATACTGTAAGTTAAAGCTGAAAATACTTCATCCCTATTTAAAATAAGACCACTGTCTTCGAGGAATTCTACGATTTCAAGAGTATCATGTGTTTTAGACCATAATGCATGCCAAAATGCTTCAAGATAATCTAAATGTAGATTATTATCGCGTGCAAAAATAAAGATTATCTTGAAGTTTTTTAAATCTCCTTGGTGAGCAGCGAGATTTAATATTTCGTCATAATCATAATCGATTTTATTGTTTTCAGTATTGTGAAGCTTATTCAAGCTTATATCTCCAAACATATCCACAATTTGTGATAACATATCCATTGTTGTATACTTTTTTAGTACATATATATATATTGATTCAATTTTTTTATTTGAATGGTCGAATAACTTTTACTTGTTTATTGCAACCACATGGTTTAACTTCTGTTTTTTTCATTTGTTCATAAGACATTTTTTCAGTCAGTTCTTTTCCATGTTCTTGAAGAAATATTTTATAAGAATAACTATCTTTCGCACCGGAAGCTTCCATAAATTTTTTTTCAAGTTCACAGCTTGAAAAATAGCTAGTCATAAATCTTGAGTCTCCACAAATTAATACCATTTTGATTATACTATATCATTATAAAATAAATAAGTTTTAAAATTTATTTTAAAATAACTGTCATGGGTACCAGATGATACTATCTATAGATATAGGAATACGAACTCTAGCGTTGTGTGTGTTAAACTGTACAGATCCAAAAGACACTTTGACATACACCATCGAATTATGGAAATCTTACGACACTCTTGAAGATGACCAACACTTATGCAAGGGAATTCAGAAAAATGGAAAAATTTGCGGGAAAAATTGTTCTTATAAATACGATCTCGAAGAAATTGAAAATTATTCGTGCAAGACCCATTTCCCAAAAGAAATTGAAATCAAGCCTAAACACAGTTATTCAAAAAAGAAAATAAAGGATTATCTATTACAAGACTTAGCTAAAGCTATGATAATTACGTTGAATAGTATAATATCAGAAAATAAAGAATTAATGACAAAAATAGACACAGTTCTTATAGAGTTACAGCCTTCATTTTCTCCCAAAATGTGTTTCATTTCGCATGTCCTTTATGGAAAACTTACTGAATTTTTTATAAATCAAGAAACTTCAATAAAATTTATTAGAGCTTCGGAAAAACTAAAAGTGTATGATGGGCCAGAATTAATCTGTAAATTAAAAGGAGCTTATGCTAAACGAAAATGGGAGTCCATCCAACATGCAAAATATTTTCTAAAAAATAAATTCAATGAAGAACAATGTTTACTGTGGAGCCCTTTTTTATTATCTGGAAAAGTTGATGATATCTCGGATGTTTTATGTTATTCAATGTATCATTACTGTGGAAAAAGGCCTTCTATAAAAAATAAGGCAACTAGTAAAAAAACTAAAATAAAATTTGTAAGAAAAAAAAGATCAGTAAAAAGTTTAATTTAAATTATTTTTTATTGGAAAATTTAAATTTTCTAAAAAAATTATAAAATTTTGTTTTAAAAATAAAGTATTTTGAAATCGTAATATGCGAGGTATAAAAATACTGTCCTCCTCGAACGTTATATCTTATTTTTTTATGGAATATTCCCATATTATACTTACTCTTATATATCTAAAATATAGGTGAGAAAATTTTTTCAAGTTATACTCATACCAAAAGTTTTTGAAATACCCGGAACGATGAAATTCAGTTAAACTTTCAGGTAAATTCTCGATTATTTTATAAAACTATTTCTTTATTTGGGAAGTAAATTTAACGACTTTGCCTTGACGATACACTTTTTTGTAAATTTTCGATTTCTTGAATTTTTTTCTGTAGATATTTTTCCTTTTCAACCAACCTTTTAACGGTAAAATCAATCCTACTTTTTTCTACTTTGATCTCTGCAAGACTTATATAATTTGGATCATCATTTTTAATATAAAAAAACGTATCTTCATCGAATTTAATTTCAAAAGTGTCTTTTTTTGCAGGAACACGTAGGAAGACACTGTTTTCAGTACACTTCACTATAAATCCCCCATTAACATCTAATATTTTTTCTTTGTTATCAACTTTTATCCAAGAACGATGGAGGAATTTCAAAAAGGTTTTTTCAATCATAATAAAATCATCTGATATTTCAGTCATGATAGTTTCTTTGCCACGAGCAATATTACCAGGTATTTTGATTGTTATTACCATTATTTTTACAATAGATTTTAATTTTAAAAATAATCTTTTTGATATTTATTTTCTTTTATAAATATATAACAAAATGGAAAGTATCTTGATCAGTTACTACATTGGTATTTTTATTGTTTTTGCATCCCATATTTATATTCTTGTTACTGCAGATAAAGCTATGTCTGCTCATTCTGTTATTAATTTATTTGCTGCGATGTTAATCGCGTACTACTTTATGTCCAGGGAAAAAATTATTTAAATGGAAACTTCATCAGTAAGTGGGATGAGAATATAGTGATGCAAGCTGTCACTTATTCATTGTTCTAAGTTTTTTATTTTTACGTCGAAAAACCTCTAAACAAATATTTGTTTAGAGGTTAGTCTTTTTTTTTGGTTTTTTAATTTTTTTAATTTTTTTTGGTTTTTTAATTTTCTTAATTTTTTTTGGTTTTTTAATTTTCTTCTTTTGGAGACTGGTTAAAGATAAAATCTATCAGTTCTTTCTTATTATACTTCCCTTTAGGTAATCCAAGCAAATTTCCTATCTCTTTTAATTCGCTTATTTTTTTAACTTTTAGTTCCTCCATTGGATAAGTTTCCAATTCGCAGAAGTCAATCTCTTGAAAACGAAATTCTTTCTTAGCTAAAGGAACTTCAGGGACTTCAAGAGTTTCAGGAACTTGATAGTCGCCTTGACTTACTTTTTGAAAAATAAATACTCGATTTAAAAATGAGAACAATTTACTTGTATTGTTTAAATAGTTATTATTTTCACTCCATTCACTGTAGTAATCTTCGAATAATTTGGTTTCTACTATTTTAAATCCTTGTTGCTCCATTACATCTATCAAATACCGATAGTCTACGATGAATTCTGTTGTAGATTTATTAAGAACTGTATCTTCAAGAAAGACGTCGATGGAATTTCCAAATTTGCTACCTTTATCAAATTTTTTATTTTCAATTCTAAATTTAGAATTAGCAATATTGTAATCATACTTTGAAAGTTTTTCATTGCAAAAACAAGACATCATAAAATGGCCTCCAATTTTTAAATTTTTAGTATTGCTCAACAATGTATAAAGAGAACTAATATCTTTGAAAAAGTAGTGTATAGCAAAGAAACAGCTAACAGTGTCAAATGTATTATCGGTATCTATTGTTTCTTTGGCCAAGTCTTTTTGGTAAAAATTATATGTCATGTTTTTATAAATTGGGTTTTCAGTCAATTTACGACTTCTTTCCTTTGCAATTAAGATGCTTTCAGTGCAAATATCGTACCCTTCGGTATATCTGATACTATTGTCGCCCCATTTAAAGATGTCTCCGCCTTTTCCGCAAGCAAGATCAAGATGGCCTCCGCTTCCATTTTTGACAGAATATTCATCTAGAATACTTCTTTTAATCCAATTATGGAATCTTCTCATATCAAAAAAATACGTATTATTTCTTTTCTTTGATTTATTCAAATTTTCAATATCAAAAGGGCTTACAGTAAGATCGAAGTTATCAAGAGCAACTGAAACATGATTCGGTCTAGTTTTATCAGTGCGATTTCTTAAAGGAACAAACGAATTTACAGATTTGTCAAAATAGCATTCTACTATACTTAGATCTTTAAATTTATTTGAAACTTCTTTAGATACCCGTATTTTATGAATATCTGGATAATCTTCAACTTCAAATATTATATTTTTCGTTGTGTTATAAACTGAAAGAATCCAAGAATCAAACAAAGGGTCTGAATTTTCTTTTTTGATAAAAAAATCAATAGTATTCATGTTTTCAGGCTTCCATTTCAAAGGAACACCCGGATCGTTTTTTTTAAGAGGATAGCTTTGACTTACTGGAGTATATATAATACCATCAATATCTTTAGTAAAATCTTTTGATAATAATTTTACTGATAAATTGTAAATTGAGTTGCCAAAGTGATGTTTCTTTGAAAGAATTGTTGCGTGATTTAATTCTTTTACAAATTCTTCCACGATGCTGAGTCTTTTCTTTAGAAAATATTCAGTATTTCTTCTAAGATCAATCTTGTTAGAAAAGAAAATATCAAAAATATGATAAACTTCTTTAAAGTGCTCGCAATCGAAAATACTATTGTCAAATTTTTCATTTTTTAGAACAATTCCAGTAGAAATTATGTTCTGTTTAGAATCTAAACAATAAATTTTAGAATTCAATATAATTAAAAGTTTTCTAACACCGTCCAATTTAAGCGAAACAGAATATTCCTGCGCAAGATCAATTTTTTCAGATCTAACTGGGACCGGTTGAACTCCAAAATATTTTGGAGATTTTGTCATTTTTTGAAAATTATCAAGAACATAGTTGCTTTCGCCAACTTTCATCAAATTATCAGTAAACTGAATAGCTTTAACTATATTTGATAAAAAGTAAATAAGTTCATTAATATCTGGCTTAGCAAGAATTTCGATTTCAATATCAAAATTTGTCTCGCTTTCTCCGATATCGGTTTCATTATTTGAAGCTTTAAAAATAGAAAGTTCTATTTTGAAATAACCGTGGTAAAAGATAAATCTTTTCATGGTTTTAAAATAGGTTCCCTTAGAAATAAGAATTTCACTTGAAATTTCTTTTTCAATCGAAGACGAAAAACGAATTGAGTATTCGTCAATGTCGATAGTTTCTTTTTTTTCTTTTTTAATAAATTCTTTTTTTGCGATAATTACATTATCTTCCCAAGGGAATAATAATAAATTTTCTGTTTCTCCTTGAAGATAGAGTCTTGCTCTTCCTTCAAGGTGATCGATAGTATGAGTTAGCTCGGTTTTAGAGTACTTTGCAAAAGATTTAATAAAATTAAATACTCTGTCAAATTCTGCTTTAGAAACTCCAGGAACAAACTTATTGTTCTCTTTTTTCCCAAAACGAAATTCATTTTCTCGCTGGTCTTCAAAATTTTGAAGACCAATAGAAAGACACTTAATAATTTCACTGTTAATTTGCATTGCTGATAGTTAATATCTTATTGGAATATCTTTTTAAATTCAATTTTTTTTATTCGGAATAATCACTACACTCTCCAAATAATTCTGAATCACTAATGTCTGAATCAAAGCATTCAGACACAATTTCTTCTTCGGTGATGGTTTCGTCAGGAAAAGATTCTGGTAGAAGATTTATATTTTTATTTGGCACTGATTTTTTATATGCATTTTTGCATTCAGAAATTAATACTTCTTTTCTTAAATTATCCATAGTGGTTTCTCTGACATTATTAATTTTTTCTGCATTTTCATGTGTTCTTTTATAATAAATAAGTTCATTATCTATATCAACAAGTGCATTAACATCTATTTTATTTAGCTCAAAAAAGATGCCGTTAGAATTACTTGAATAATTCTTATTTTTTCCATTGGCTGTAAGCTTGTTAAAAATAGATAAATAGATAATTTCATCATTAAACTCTTCTATTTTCTTGATAATATTTTTCATAGTTTCGATGCTCTGCATTTGGGTACTGTATATTAGTTTCTTTTTTTTAAGTTCGTTACTTGGTTGGTTTAAGTATGATTAAAAAAATTATACTTATAATAAGGATAGTTATGGTTACAAGAAACACGCAAGTTCCTAGAATATAAGGCTTTATTTGACATAAAATATAGTCTATGATCGGTGAAAGTACTTCAGACTCTAACTTTTCACGCGTATTCTCTTTTTTAATTTCACAAGAAATTAAACCTATAATTTCTTCGATTATTTTATTAACAGAGCTCATTTGTTTATTGATAAAATACGAAATAAAAATAAAATTCAATCGATTATTATTTTTATTTTTAAATGACTTTTTCTTCATGTGTCTCGGGTGATCGAGATAAAATATTCGTATTAATAAAATTTACTAAATTTGCAATAACAGCTGCATCGTCCAAACTAAAAGCTCCTTTACTATTAGCATGTTCTAGAGTCTTATAGATATTTTGATAAATAACAGGTCGTGTAAGAGTAGAATCTTCTTCTTCTCCGCCTAAGACTCTGAAATTTTTATGGAGGTCAGCTCCAACTTGAATAGAGAAAATACCTGTTTCTTTATACCCTTTAGCAACATAAACTTTTAAAAGGTCATTGCATACTTTCTCGTTTAGTTCTAGGCGTTGTCCGTTAAGTGCGATAAATTGTTGTGAGCTCATTCTTTGTTAATTATTAATTGTTTTATTTCTTTAACTCCAATTTCCAAAAATATCGACAACTTAATTTTCTATTGCAATAGTATATGGTGATTAGACGAAAAAGTGTTCCTAGATTTTTACTTTCAGCCCCTAGCGTATCTTGTATTAAAAATGGTGTTTTAGATGATAAAATTAACATAATTGGGAGAATAGGCACAGACTCTGCGTACGGCGAAGCATATGCAGGGTGTTTCCCGAAAAATTGTAAAAATAGTATAGCTATCAAGAAAATACCACTCACGTATAATGAATATCTTTATAAAGACCATTCGGAAAATAAGGAAGTTTTAAATAAATCAGAATCATGGGCTGAAATATATTTCTTAAAACTGGTAGGCTCATTAAATAAGCAAAATATAATTGGCCATGTTCCTAATTATTATAAATATTATATTTGCAATGATTGCAGTTACCTCAATGAAAACATATCTAAAAAAATTCGAGCCGAAGGTAAATGTATTATACTTCCAAATGATTTAGCCGATGGAGATCTAAAATATTTTATAAATAATTATAAGCTTTCAATTTCAAAATTATTCGATTCTTACTTGCAAATATTCATGGGTATTTATGCTATTAAGAAATATTTTGGCATTCAGCATAACGATTTGCACTGGGGGAATATTTTGTTCAAGAAAGTCCCTAACGGAGTCAATAAATACACAATAAATAAAAAAAATTATTACGTCCCGAATAATGGCATGCTCTTTTTCTTATGGGATTTCGGGATGAGTACCATCCCAGGCGTTATTGAGCCTCGCAAGGCAAGTTCAAGTAAAAAAGACAATGAAGATTACTTAAGAATAATCTCCATGATGCTTCCTGATTCCCCTACTTCTGGATCAAAATCTAAAAGTTCTGTTGAATCTTTAAACAAAAATTTAGCTTTAGATACAACATACCTTATTTTGAAATCATATGTAAAAAATTTTTCTGATAAAACCAAGATGATGGAATATTATTTAGATAAAGCTGCAGTCCCTTATAAAAAAGGCTTGGTGATTACCGGAAAGTATAATTTGGATAAAAAATTAAATACTAAAGGTCTTACCATTTACAAATAAATTTTCTAAAATAAATTTAAAATAAATTTAGAAAATTTCAACATTTGGTTCAAATGAAACATTTTTATTAGAATACTTTTTTACAGCTTCTATAGCACTTTTAGTAATACTAGAATTACCACAGATGAATGTCCCGACAGTAATATTGCTTCTCTTTGAAGAATATCCAGATAAAATCTTATTAAAGTTTGGACGCGAATAATTCATATAAATTCCCTTATTTATTGTATCATAAGTTTCCATTCTTCCTAGACTAATATCTTTTATCACCTCTGGATCATCTATAGATTCTGTGATATACAAATTGATATTAAGAATATTATCAGGAACAGTTTCTGCCACATCTGCAAAAATTTCTTCAAACCATTCTAAGTCATCTCTACTTTTGGAGACCCAGTAGATACTCATTTTTTTCTTGAAAACAGATGAATTCTCGCACGCGGCGTATTTCATGGCGAAATCTTTTATTATAGAAATAAATGGCGTAATTCCCAGACCTGAAATAATAAAAATCACATTATCATAATCAACGTGTCTAGAACAAGGAGAAAGATATGGACCATCAATTTTAATATTTACAATATCTTTGCTGTGACATAGACTTTTTACTTTTGAACTCCAATCTCCTACAGATTTGATACATAATTCTATGTTTTCCGGATTTAAACTCATACAGCTGGATATCGTAATAGGATGCCATTCTAGTTTATTAATTTCTGGAAAATTTACAAATACATATTCTCCAGGCAAGTATCTAAAAGTTCTTTCAATTTCAAGCTTGACTCCTTCTTTAAGGATCTCGATTTTTTTAATTGTCCTACTACCAAGAAATATCCTATAAGTTTTTTCACTTATGAATAATAATACAGGGACAATAATAATACTGCCAGAATAATAAGGATAACATATGCCAGATACTCCTTTTACAAAACATCCTGTCCCATGAAAAATATATGCTATAAAAAATAACACGTAGAAATTATGAGTAATTGCGAATAAGTTGTAATTATTCTTTATAAAGTATTTTATACTAAAACAGCTAATAAAAAATATAGATATCATCATAACATTACCAGTAATGCCCGCTACAGTCTTGTAATGAATATTAAACATTGTAGTTTTTAAAATTTTTGATTGTTCTATTATATAGAAATTTACAAAATGACTAGCACTGTGTATTAATGCGAAAAAAACCAGAGTAATAGAAGTAATTTTATGGAATGAAAGAAGATATTGAAAAATGTATCGATTACATCGCCCGATAAAAGACATGCTTTTTTTACACATAGGGAGTACCATGAAAACTGGGATAATTGCAAGACACATACCTGCTCCTCGCGAAATAAGGACGCTTAAACCTATCTTGTTAAGAGTTCGAAGGTCGCCATTATTTTTTTGTAAAAAAAACCCAGCCCCAAAAATCGCTGCCTGGATTGTTCCCCATAATATTAATATTTTACTCATCTTACTTTTTTATTCTTTTTTTATTTTTAACTACTGTCAATCTCCGAAAGTTTTTTGGAATGAGTGTATCTTAGAAAAAATTTCTTGCCTATATTATAAAATATAGGTGTTCCAAAAACTTTTGGTATGAGTGTAATTCTTCAAATTTAATTATTTAGATATATTAAATAATTAACTTAAATGTCAGAAAGAAAGTTCGCTAAGAGTCTTAAAGGTTCGGGCTCGCTTTCTGCAAAATTCCTTACCCCAATTGAAAATACAATTCAAAATAATATAAGTTTAGGAGGGGTAACACTTTCAAATGTAGACATCACGGGGGGGACCATAGACGGTGTCGTAGTTGGCTCGGATCAGCCAGGTCCGGCCAATTTTACTACGCTTCAGACAGGAACGCCAAGAGGTAAAGGATACGAAGTTTGTTTTTTTGGGTTACAGGTTGGTGACAGTGCGTGCTGGGAGCCTCAACTCGGTCTCTGGGACATTCAAGGCGACCTTGCAGTGAGAGACATTGCAGATCTTGCTAATTTAAGAATTTCGGCAAATACGATCAGTTCAACTAACAGTAATGGGAATATAAATTTGTCACCGCATGGAGTAGGGAATGTTACATTAAACAGTGGTCTGATACAAAATACAAATTCAGGCGATACAATTTTTAACAGTAATCTCGGGTCTTTTTATGTTGATACTTCTGAAATAAATTTAAGAACAAAAGAAGGCGATCTCAGTTTAGAAGCAGGATACTCTGTCCCTGTTACTAATATTACAAATATAACTACCGCTCTATTAGGAGGAATTGCAACAATTACAACAAATGGAATTAACCCTTACAATATTGGTGATAAAATAAAAATAATATCCGATGGGTTGATTGACGGGTACTACACTATAACAGATACTCCAACTCAAACAACATTTAAAATACAGTTACCTGTAGACGTATCAATACCTACCAGTCTAACTAATGGGACAATCACTCTTCAAAGTGATATTAATCTTACAGCAAAAGACTTTATAAATGTTTCTGTAGATACAAAAGTAAATTTTGGAGGAGATCAATTTATTTCTGGAAATATTTTGGGAGACATCTTCCTTGAACCAAATACTAGTAGAAGTGTGATACTTTCAGATAATACTTACTTGCAATTTAGCGAAATTGATACTGATAAAAAAATTGGAAGCGATGGGACAGATATCATTTTGGATACTGGTTTAGGAAAATTACAAATAAATGGAGATCTGTTTGTAAATGGAGAAACCACGTATATAAAAAGTACAACACTTTCTATTACTGATCCAGTTATCAATACAGGTGGTTCAGACATTCTTATAGCAGATGATCAAAAGGACAGAGGTATTTCGTCAAATTACTTTTCAGGAGGCAGTCCTAAATTAAGTTTTTTTGGAAGAAGTGCAGCTACGGGAAATTTTACATATATTCCAGATGCTACAAATAACAACGAAGTATTTACTGGTCTTATTGGAAATGCTGATTTCGCCTCGATAGAAGCTTCCTCATTGACACTTAATGGAGGTTCTATAACAAATGTAAACGGTATCACAGGAACTGATATAGTTATCACAGGAACTAATAGTATTTCGCTGGTTTCTCCAAATCTTTCAACTAGTTCTCCGCTGTTAAATTTAAATTCGACACCATCCATTGTAGATAAAGGGACTTCGTTTACTTATTTTGATACTTCTCTTAAAACTGGATTTAGCGGCTGGGATACCTCTCAAAATGCTTTTACTTTTTTAACAAATACTACAAATACAGACGGTGTTATAACAGGAACACTCGCTCCTGTAATCATGGGTGAAAGTACAATCGATGGGGATCTCACAGTTACAGGAAAAATATTAGGAGGAATTTCTACAGAAAGGCTGACCCTTACAACAATTAATGGTGATCCTCATGCTACTGTCAATGTCACATTTGTATCTGTCAATACAAATAATTCTGTTGTATTTGGAAACCTTATTTCTCCAGGATTTGATGGGTTCGTAAAAAATATAGTTATTTCTCATTTAGCTTCAGGTGCTTCTTATAGAATAGTTTGTCCTTCTGGAATTTTATTAGATCCAGGTTCCGGGACAACTGCTGCTAAGACACTTAAATTTACTAGTTCTGGACAAGGTATAAATATGATATGGGATAACACGTTGAATGCTTATATCATAATCAATGCCGGTTGCTCGATAGAATAAAAAATAACTTCAAAAACAATATATTTTTTATATATTCCTATTATAAAGGAATGGATACAGTATCAGATTTATTAAGCAGTCTAGATTCAAATACTCTCAATACTATTGTTAATTTAGGAAATCAAAAATTAAGCTCTAGTGTACCACTTGATCCCATTAAAAATTTATTTACACCTTCTGTTCCAGTTTCGCAATTACAGGCTGTTGGGGCTCCTATTACCGGAGTTGCTGTAGAATTTAAAAATGATATTGATACTCTTCGTAATATTGGTTTAGCTCTGACATCTATGTTGATTCTTTGGACTATATTTTTAGTAACAACAGAATATTTATTTAAAGATACTAAATTTAAAGACGATATAAAGTATATGAATGATATTTTATTTGGAAATTCTGGTTTCTTGAATAATTTATTTATGGTATGGGTAATTGTTCTTGCTGCAATATATGTAATTTATGGATTACAATTTCTAAGCACAGAAATTCTTTCTATAAATAAAACCATGGCTACTACCGTGAGTTCAAGTATTCCTATAATTGGTAAAATTTTAAAGTTTTTTAAATAATTTTTATTTTTGTTCTATTTGCTTTGCTCAGTATTTCAAGGCATCCTAAATCAGAAATATCGAACCCTGCTTGTTTAATTTCTTTTATATTATTTGCTTTATTTCTAGATCTAGAATACATTGTGTTTATATATGGTGACGAGAAACTTTGAGCAAGAGTTTTTTTATCTTTAGTCATCGAAATATTTATGAGATGTTCGATTATAGTATCATTTTCATATAATTCTGTAATATCAGTATAACTAAATATGTCACTTATTTTAACAGACGAATCTAGTGATATTTTTTGCTTCAAGTAATTTTCATGAATGAATAGTCTTATATAAATAGGATGTTCATTTATTAAAAGTACAATATCTTCAAGAGGGATATGGTCTTGAAATAAACTTTTTAAAATTGTATTATTATCAAGAAAAATATTTTTATTTGTTTCGCTTGAAAAACCATTAGAAATAGTATAAAGTATATTTCGAAGATCTCCGTTATATTTTATCATTTCCTTTATATTTTTCGCTGTAATTTTGATTTTTTCTTTTTTAATAATTTTACTTATAAATGAGGTAAGATCTTTTTTTAATATTTTTCCAAAAATTATACTTTCAAATTTTTTCTTAGAAAGTTTTCCAATTGTCTTATTTCCTAAAAAAATAACTGGAACTTTTGCAAGAGAATAAATATTTGAAACTGTAAGACCCTTGACATTGTCAATATCATCTATGACAATTATTCTATTTTTAGCAAAAAAACTAGGGATAATATTTTCTATGATATCTGTATTTTTTGTTTGAAGAGAATCTGAATTTATCCAGGTTGCATCAAATTTAAACTGTTTTATCAATAAATTAATAGCTGTCTTCTTCCCTACTCCAATTTCCCCCAATACTAACATAGCTTTTTCTTTTTTTCCATTTGCCCAATTAATTAAAGCTTCTTTTGCTTTTTCATTCCCAATTAATTCATCGAATGTAGTAGGAGTGTATTTTTCGATTAGATTCATTTATTTTAAATGAATACAAGTTTTTAAATAGATATTTTTTTCAAGAGTAATATTAATATGTCTTCATCGAGATTAAACGAAATTAACTCGAAGACATCTACATTAAATATCAATAATATAGACTCTGGCAATGTCACGCTTGTAAAAGGAGGCGGAAATATTGGTATAGGAGGAAATCCTGGAACTGCTCTCCTTGAAATTCATGGCACAGTAAATAACACAGACACCACTGATGCTTCGAGTAGTTCAGTTGGAGGAGCATCTACCATCGCTGGGGGGCTTGCTGTCGGAAAGAAATTGTTTGTTGGCAACAATACGAGTATTTCTGGAACTTTAGATATGAATAGTAATAAAATTCTTAATCTTTTAGATCCAAGTACAGGGACCGATGCTGCTAATAAAAACTACATTGATAATACAATTTCAGAACTTTCTAGTAAGACTCCTGTTAGAGCCGCTACTACGGTTGCTGGGACTTTAGCTAGTTCTTTTGTTAATGGGAGTATTATTGACGACGTTACACTTGTTACAGGGTATCGTATCCTTATTAAAGACCAAACTGTAGGGTCAGAAAATGGTATTTACACGGTTAACACTGTTGGCGCACCTACTAGAGCACCCGACTTCGCGGATGGTTCTAGGCAAGGAAGTAGTTACTGCTTGATTAGTCAAGGAACTGACAACGGAGATTCTTTTATAATGTGCACTAATGATCCTAATGCTGATCTTGTAGGAACTGATTCGCTTGTATTTGCTAAAATTTCAGGAGGAAGCGGGGGAGTTGTCCCTGATCCAGTAATTTTCAGCGACGCAGCTAATAAAAATTATGTTGATAATACAGTTCTGGGATTACCTGCTAAGACTTCAGTCAGAGTTGCTACTACGGTTTCTGGGACTTTAGCTAGTTCTTTTGCCAATGCTTCAGTAGTAGACGGCATCATACTTGTTACGGGGTATCGTATTCTTATTAAAAACCAATCAAGTGGTGTAGAAAATGGTATTTACACAGTTAATGCGAGTGGAGCACCTACTAGGGCATCCGACTTCGATACTGCGAGTAGTCAAGCGTCGAGTTACTGTCTTGTTCAACAGGGAACAGTTAACGGTGATACTTTTCAAATGTGTTCGAATAATACAGGTACTGCCATTGTCGGTACTAACGCTCTTACGTTTGCTCAAATTTCAGGAGGCGGTACTGCCCCTACCGGAACTGCTACTGCATATTCAACAGATGATATACCTAATCCTGTACTTTTTGCTTTATTAAATAATAATGGGACTCCTATAAATGTGACTGGATTTACATTTCCTAATAGCATGTCATTCATTGCTCAAGTATTTATAAGAATATCAGCTACTACTGCACTAAACCAGCAATCAGAAATCAGAGGAACTAAGACAGTAGGAGGATGGGTTATTACAGAAAGTTATGTAGGAGATAATACGGGGATTACTTTTACAATAACAAGTTTAGGACAAATTCAGTATACTTCGCCGTCTTTTACTGGATTTACTGCGGGTAATAGTACATTTAGAGCATCTTGTATAGGAGTAACTGACGCTCTCCCTGCAGTCCCGGGTTCTGGTACAACTTTGGATGACATTTACGTCCCTATAACATTTACTGGAGCTAATAATACTGCTGTAGCTGATAATGTAACAAGTTTTACTTTTGCAAATAGTACTACTTTTACAGCACAAGTTCATGTAAAAGTAGTTGCTACTACAAGTTTATTTGCTCAAGTAGAATTGAAAGGAGTTTATAATACCGTAGGAAGTGCTTGGTATATGACTGAAAATTACATCAATGACAATACAGGTGTTAGATTTAGTATAACTAGTTTAGGGCAAATTAAATATACATCATTGAATTATACTGGATTTTCTTCTCTTACTATAAAATTTAGAGCACTGACCACAGGTCTTTAAATTTATTCCTACATACTGCATCAAAAATGTCTTCGCTTAAATCTATATCCATATTTTTTCCATCCTATTTTAGATAACTAAATATTTGATTTTTTTTTATTCTCTTATTTTAAAGCCAGAGATAATAGTAGATAATAAATATGGCACTAAGATCATTTATACAGCCTTTTAAAGTATCAGACGCAACTGACTCTACGAGTAATACTACAGGAGCTATTACTGTATCCGGGGGCATAGGAGTAACTGGGAATATCCAAAGTAATGGGTATCTCGGGGTTGGAGGAGCCGTAGGAGATGCTACTTACCCTCTGAATGTCACTGGAGCAGCTAAAATTTCAAGTTATTTAGGGATCGGCGGGGCTATAGGTAGTAGCACTTACCCGGTAAATGTCACCGGAGATATCAATGTATCTGGGACAGCATCTGGAAGCGCTATAAATTATAATGTATTAAAATTAAATACAGGGTATTATGCAGGATTTAATACTCTTTCAGGAAATTCTACTTATCATTGTAATATAAACGGGGAATGCAGGATTAATAATTGTCTCGGAGTAGGAGTAGCTAATTATGATAATACAAGAGGTATTGCGGCCATAGGAGGATTATTTATAACAGGTACTAATGGGATAGGATTAGGTTATGATGTAGCTGGGACTAATTGGGGGGTAGCAGCAGCAAGTGGTGGTGCTTATATAGGATTAAACAGTTTTAATGCTTCTAGTTATCCTGGGCCATCAGATATCCGTATTAAAAAAAATATAGAAATCATCGACGACGCCGAGTCATTAAATATAATAAGAAATATCTATCCAAAAAAATTTACATTTATAGAAGACCCTGAAAATAAAGAAAAAATAGGATTTATAGCCCAAGATTTAGACAGTATTATACCCTATGTTATCCACAAGGAATCCGGGTATATCCCAGATATATATGAATATGCTACAATAGTTTTTGATGAAGCTAGCGATTCCCATATCATAACACTAAAATACATACCTAACAATGTAATATCTAAAGGATCTCTATTGAAAATTTATGTAATAAATAAAAATGATCCTAGAAAAGAAATGATTATAAATATAGAAGAAATTATTGATGAAAAAACATTTACAATTATTAATAAAGAATTAAATAATACAGTATTTGATGATGATAATAAATTATTTATATATGGTAGGCAAATTCAAGATTTCAATTTCGTTAATTACAATATTATACAATGTATATTCATTTCAGCTTTCCAAGAATTAATAAGACAATTCGAGATAGAAATAGAAAATACAAAAAAAATAGTAACACGTATTAAATTTCTTGAAGATATTATTGGATAAATTTATTTATTCTCTTATTTTAAGTTGCTAGTAATACAAGATGTCAATACAATCAACTAAAAATATTATTAAAATAACAGATTCTACTAACTCTACGAGTAATACTACGGGAGCTATTACTGTATCCGGAGGTATAGGAGTATCTGGGAATATCCAAAGTAATGGGTATCTCGGGGTTGGAGGAGCCGTAGGAGATGCTACTTACCCTCTGAATGTCGCTGGAGCAGCTAAAATTTCAAGTTATTTAGGAATTAATGGAGCTATAGGTAGCGGTACGTATCCATTAAATGTATCAGGAAATTTCAATTGTTCTGGTACAGCGTATACTTCTTCTACTTTAACTCAGAGTGCTGATTTAAATTTATCTGGGAATACTGGATTAGGAGGGATTACGTCTCCTAGTTACCCTCTTGATATAGGAAATTATACTTATGTGAGTAATAGAATTTATGCTAATACAACAGATCCATCTACCTCCGAGATATTATCATTATTCGTAGGAGGCCATCTATACTCTAACTCTATCGCTACTTTAGGAGCGACTGCTTCGTCGGCAGCTTTCGTATCAAATAACTCTTATTATATAACTGCTCCCTTATACGGTACTCAAAGTAATATTAGTGACATTCGTACTAAACAAAATATTCAACTGATTAATAATAATAATTCATTGAGTTTGATTAGAAATATAATACCTAAAAAATATAATTATATCGATGATAATACTAAGAAAATTAATTACGGGTTTATAGCTCAAGAAATACAAGAATTAATACCTGGTAGTATTTCAAAAAATATAAGTTTTATTCCCGATATATTTACATCAGGGATTATTTCAGACTCTCCGTATAATACAGATTATTCTATTATAACAATAAACACAGAAACCGTATTACCGACAGAAATTATACAAGGTTGTAAACTTAAGATAACTATCGATGGTGTTATGGATATAATAGAAGTACTTGATATCATTGATAACAGGATATTTTCGACTAAAAAATTAAATAAAGGAAATGTATTTATATACGGAAGACAAATATTAGATTTTCATAGCATAAATAAGTCTGATATATACATAACGATGATTTCGGCTTTTAAAGAATTAGACACTCTTGTCCAGAATAAAAGAAAATTAAATATCGATTTACAGAATAAAATTAAAGTACTAGAATTAAAATAAAATGTATAATAATATATATATGGCTTCATTGATAACAGCATATCCTATTAAAGTATCAGACTCAACTAACTCTACGAGTAATACTACAGGTGCGATTACTGTAACTGGTGGCATAGGAGTATCTGGTAATATACAAAGTAACGGGTATCTCGGGGTTGGAGGAGCTATAGGAGATGCTACTTACCCTCTGAATGTCGCTGGAGCAGCTAAAATTTCAAGTTATTTAGGAATTAACGGGGCTATAGGTAGCGCTAGTTTCCCGTTAAATGTTACTGGAGATATTAATTGTACTTCGTTAATAGCTGGGGCTAAAAGTTTTACCAGTACTAAAATGTCAAGATTAGGAGTTAATGGGGCTCTGGCTTCAGATCCTGGAGTAGGATTAGATGTCGTAGGTAATCTACGTACAGCTGGTGGGGGTATCAGGATAAATGGAGGAGTTCCTCCTACAGCAGCTACAGTATGTTCGGTCGGAGGAAGAGTTTTTTTATCGGGATCTATAGGATATTCTAGTACAGGAGCATACTCTACTAGTTTTGGGATGTACGACCCTAGAGGACAAACACATTATTACGGAGGACTTCTTCAAGGGAATGCATTTAATATATCATCAGATATTAGATGTAAAACTAATATATCAGAAATAAATACAAAAGAAGCTTTTGATATAATTAAAAGTATAGAACCTAAGACATATAACCTTATTGACAATGACTCCGATAAACACTATGGATTTATTGCCCAAGAAGTATTTGAAATATTACCAGATGCTGTAATTAAAAATATGGGCATGATTCCTAATATCTACGACACTGCCGATGTAACCTCGGATACAGAGCCAGGTAAACTTATTCTGACTTTGCGAACTAAAACATTACCCGAATACGACATGACAGTGATTAATAAACTCCAGCTAAAGATAAATGGGATGGCTACTCAAGCCGTCATTCAAGAAATATTAAGCCCTAATTCGTTTAGTATACTAAAGCCGCATATTTTTAAACACGATATGACAGAAATATTCGTATTTGGAACAGAAATTCAAGATTTCCATCATATAGATTATGATTACATCTATTCTATCAATGTAGCTGCGTTTAAAGAATTTGACAAAATGATACAAGAAGAAACACAAAGAGACGTTCTTCTATTACAGAGAGTATCTGCATTAGAAGCTAATTAAATAAAAAATTTAGTAAAATAACAAAGTTTACTATATTTTCTTTCGCGCTACTCTTGTATATCTAAAATAAGAGAATAAAAAATTATTCAATTATTGAAGAAAAGAGACGATTAAACTTAAAGTTTTAACCATGATAAAGCCTCGTAAAAAACTGAAACAGGTTCCATTTCAGTAGTCGTATTTTTACCCTTTATCACTTTTTTAATTATCTTCATTGCAGGATCTACTACACCGTTCCAAGAACCCTGGTAAAATCTTATAGTTTGTTATATAAACTTATATCGCCCCGCAGACCTTTCTTTTTTTCTGGAGGCAAACCAGGTTCTTCCATTCTATTAATTATAATAAGTTTTATTTCTTTAACTTGATAAAATCAAATTCTATTTTATCAATTCTCTTATTTTCGGAGATTGACAGTAATACGCGATGACTGCTCGACAAGTATCTTGAATCTATCTACTTTTATTTCTTTAAGTAAAAAATCTAATTGTACGTGAAAAAACCCCTAAACGTTTTTTGTTTAGGGGTTTTTCTTTTTTTTTGGGTTTTGTATTTTTTACTTTTTTTGGGCTTTTATATTATTCTGAGACTTTATTCAAAGTCATCATCTTCGCTGAAGGATTCTAATTCGTAATTATTCTGGGATAATTCTTCATCTTCAATTTGATCTTCTTCAGAATGGCTAGATATGTTTCTTTCGAGCTCGTCAAGATCCTGAAAAACTGTGTTTTTCTTTTTAGGAGCTACAGCTTTAGTTTTCTTTGGTTTAACAATTTTTTCATCTTCAATTTGATCTTCTTCAGATTGATTAGCTATGATTCTGACGAGATCGTCAAGATCCTGAGAAACTGTGTTTTTCTTTGGTTTAACAATTTTTTCAACTAATTCTTCATTTTTGATTGTTTCGACTAATTCTTCATTTTCGACGTAGTATCCAAATTTGGCACCGCCTCGAACATGAAGGGAACAAAGCTTAATTTCTGGATCTTCTTTGTTGTTTCTTCGACCGTTACATTGGTCCCCGTCCTTTTTCAAGGCTAAACATCTGATGTCAGGGGTTAAAGCAGCTTTCTTTACAGAAACTTTCTTCTTTTTCTTATCAAGAGACTCTCCGATGTATTCGGAAAATTTAGTGATAAGAACTTCTGCTGTTCTTTCTTCTTCGGGAATTTCGCTTAATACGAATTTTAATTCGGAGATAATGATTTTGTTAAAGTTTTCAATGAACATTTGGTTTGTGCTTTTAAATGAACTTATTGAAAAAAAAATTCAATTTTTTTATTTTGATAAAGCGCATGTACGATAAAAAAACCCCTAAACGTTTTTTGTTTAGGGGTTTTTTAAGTTTTTTTAGGGTTTTTTAAGTTTTTTTAAGTTTTTTTAAGTTATTCCAGTGTCATAATTTTAGTGAATTTGTTAAAATCGATTTTAGTATCAATATTAACTTTTGCGTTAAAAAATAAATCATCGACTTCAATGTCTGTTAATTGTTCTCCTACTTTAGTTAAGACGCGGCGAAGATATGTAGATGTTATACATCCATCAGAGTCGGTAATAAACAAATTAAAGGCTTCTTTAATTTGATCTGGTTCTGATTTTTTCACAGTGTCTCCCATTTCATTAAGGAACAAATCGAAATCAATATTTCCATCAATTTCGACTTTACGTGATAAACCTATCATTGTTTCTTTGGTAACATGTTGTCCTAGCGTTCGCATGATTGCGTCAAGGAACTTGATAGAGACAACATTGTTTTTTTCGAACAAGGAAAAAGCATGATTAAAGTCAGCTACAAGAAGTTCAGAGAAGTTTGATGCGGGCATTAGATTATTTTTTTTAAATCTATTAAAAAAAAATTTAAATTTTTTTTTAATTTTTTGTAGTGGCAATAAAAGCACTTATTTACATGGTCAATGCAGAGTCCGCGCAATGAGTACAAGAATTATCAGCAACAGGATTATATTCAGTTTTCTTGAAGATAGCAGGAAAACTATCTGAATCTGAACAAGCTTCCATTACAGCCCCAGTTAAATTAGCAAATGATTCTGTAATTTCTTCTTTTTTATGGTAAAAGATTGCACCTGACGCAAGAAGAATGATGACAATGATGATTGCGCTAAATCTAATAAAGTCTTTCTTGGACATTTTTTTAAAAAAATTAACAGGCACATTTACGATTTTTTGAAATGAAGACATTATAATATAAACTGAGAATAAAAAAACTCGGATTATATGGGGCTGATTTATATTTTTATTTCATCCAGGGCCAAATAGCTGGATACTTCATTTTTCTTAGAATTTTTTCTTCAGCTGCATCTAATATATTTCCATAGTAACTATTGTATCTACTATTACGTCGCATCGTGTACATTATGTCAGATATATCGCAATAATCAAATAAAAATTTCATTTCGCACATTCTATTCACAATATAATCTATCTCGCCATCACCATATTCAATAAAATTTGCACAAAGTTTACTATCTTGTCTTAGACGTAATTTAAATTTAGATAATCCTATATTAAGTGCTTTTCTTCTTTGTTTCTTGCTTGATAAATCATAATTTTCGGAAGCCATCGCTTTCTTTCGTTGTATAATAGTTTCATTTGCTTTTTCTAGAATATCACGAAGATGCTCGATAAGTTCTTCTTTTTTCTTTTTATTTTTTGGAATATTCTTAGCTATGTACTTACAATAAAGTTCATCATTTTCAAGATATCTTGAAACTTCTAGATTTTCAGAATAACCCGAAAATAAAGAAGAAATTTCATTTTCTCTGTCATTTTTTTCCTGTTTTAATTGAATTCTCCGAACTTTCTTTGCTTCTTTCTCATTATAAAATACTTCTATTTCTTCTGGTGTAAATAAAAAATTAATGAGTTCATCAACATCACTTTTGAGATAGTAGTGGCATCTAACTTTGTATTGATTCACAGTAGATATAAAGTGAAGTGAAACGAGATCACCTGCGTCGAGTAGACCTTCTTTCAAAATTACAGTTTCTGAAAGTTTTGGAATACCGCTATTACACTCGCTGCATATCCAAAACTTTTTTCCAAAAAAATCTCTTTGATAACTTATAACTATTTTACATGTATTGCATCTACTATTGTTATAACAATATTCTTCTAGGTAACTACTAAAACCTTTATCTATCGAGAATGAATCCATGATACATTTTGTTGTCTTAGATGCTAAACAGTATTTAGTATAATTTTTAATGTCATTGCTCAAGTATCTTGCAATAATAAGATGCAGTTCATTTGGCAAAGTATTCATTTTATTATTATATTAAATATTTCTTTAACTGTTAAACTATTTTCTTTGATAGTAGTATCAATCAATGAAAATAACAATTCCATTAAAAAGCCAATCTAAGAAGTCGGTTACTCTTGTAGAAAAGTATTTTGATCCAGATCTCCAAGGAAATTGGGAAGCGATCTGGGAAAAAAAAGCAGTATTTATGAATGCTTATATTCAAGAAAAATATAAAGAAGACCTTTACTTTTTACCATTTGTAGGATTTCGCATGTTTTATGACACAAAAATTGATAAAACTATTTTTAAAATAGTAGATTTCATAAAATACACAACTATAGATTCTGAAAATAAAGGAGAATTTCTCCCTTATCTTGAACGATACTTAGATACTAGAAAGCGTTTTACTTTTTATCCATTTTCAATATATACAGAAGATCCAGGAGAAGAATCCGGGTTTGGTTCCCATGGGATAGCTTGTATTTATGATAAAAAAACTAAAAAAGTAGAAGTATTTGACAGTATTGGAAGCGATTTTGCCCCTTATAAAAAGACATTGAAAACGCTCTTTGAAGAAATTTATGGTAAAGGAATTAAAATTATTTATTTAAATCAATGTGTTAATTTTGGAAAACTAGTACACTATCGTTGCAACGACATGTATTACGCCTATAATGCTGGTGGATTTTGTGCAATATGGGTTCTTTGGTATCTAGAATTGCGTCTCGCTAATAAACAATTAAGCAGAGACCTTGTAATTAAACTCGCTATAAAGAAGCTGAAAGAAAACGACAAAAAAGTGTGTGAATTGATTAGAGGTTATGCACAGTTTGTAGATAAAATTTTTTCTGAATACACACTGACTAAAACTGGTAGTAATTTAATAGTAAAATCAAAGTCAGAAAAAATTACCAAAAGAAATTACAAAGCATTATTTACATTGTTAGCAACTTTATTTGGTTATGTTTTTGCTGTTCTTGCAATTGATAAATTTAAAAAAAAACAAAAAAAATTGAATAATTAATATTTTCTTTGATAGTAGTATCAATCAATGAAAATAACAATTCCATTAAAAAGCCAATCTAAATATTCGATTAGTTTAGTAGAAAAATATTTTGACCCAGACCTCCAAGGAAATTGGGAAGCGATCTGGGAAAAAAAAGCAGTATTTATGAATGCTTATATCCAAGAAAAGTACAAAGAAGACCTTTACTTTTTACCATTTGTAGAATTTCGCGTGTTTTATGATACAAAAAATGATATGACTCATATATCATTAATCGATGAAGAAAAAGACAACAGAAAAAGCTATGAAAAAAAAGGAGATTTTTCACCTTATATTGAACGATACTTAGATACTAAAAAACGCTTTACCTTTTATCCATTTTCAACATTTGAAGAAGATCCAGAAGAAGAAACAGGCTTTAGTTCTCATGGAATAGCTTGTATTTATGATAAAAAAACTAAAAAAGTAGAAGTATTTGACAGTATTGGAAGCAATTTGGCGAATTATCATAAAGTTATAAAAAGACTGTTTGAAGAAATTTATGGTAAAGGAGTTAAAATTATTTATTTGAATCAATGTGTTAATTTTGGAAAACTAGTACACTATCGTTGCAACGACATGTATTACGCCTACAATGCAGGCGGATTTTGTGCAATATGGGTTCTTTGGTATCTGGAACTGCGACTCGCTAATAAACAAATGTCTAGAGACCTTGTAATTAAACTCGCTATAAAGAAGCTGAAAGAAAATGATGAGAAAGTGTGCGAATTGATTAGAGGTTATGCACAGTTTGTAGATAAAATTTTTTCTGAATACACACTAACTAAAACTGGTAGTAATTTAATAGTAAAATCAAAGTCTGAAAAAATTACCAAAAGAAATTACAAAGCATTATTTACATTGTTAGCAACTTTATTTGGTTATGTTTTTGCAGTTCTTGCAATTGATAAATTTAAGAAAAAACAAAAAAAAATTGAATAATTAATATTTTCTTTGGTAGTAGTATCAATCAATGAAAATAACAATTCCATTAAAAAGCCAGTCTAAGAAATCAGTTACTCTTGTAGAAAAGTATTTTGACCCAGCCCTCCAAGGAAATTGGAGAGCGATCTGGGAAAAAAAAGCAGTATTTATGAATGCTTATATTCAAGAAAAGTATAAAGAAGACCTTTACTTTTTACCATTTGTAGAATTTCATATTTTTTATGATGAGAAAAAAAATAAAACTAATATAAGACTAGCAGATTTTATAAAATACACAGGAAAAATCTATGAAAATAAAGGCGATTTTTCTCCTTATCTTGAACGATACTTAGATACTAGAAAACGCTTTACTTTTTATCCATTTTCAATATACACAGAAAATCCAGAAGATGAAACCGGTTTTGATTCCCACGGAATAGGTTGTATTTATGATAAAAAAACTAAAAAAGTAGAAGTATTTGACAGTATTGGAAGCGATTTTGCCCCTTATAAAAAGA
>ENA-OSIY01000146-OSIY01000146.1-marine-metagenome-genome-assembly--contig:-NODE-146-length-39743-cov-7.060959_pt1 | contig 39743 bp, 30 predicted proteins | sample MGYA00237884_ERZ534233 | MGnify/ENA primary metagenome ERZ534233 (study PRJEB26412, sample SAMN06343840) | marine metagenome | isolation source: estuarine water | place: USA: Columbia River Estuary... | reverse complement strand
AATTCTGAAGAAGAAGTAGCTGCAAATACACTTAGTTTATTACCAGTAGTTGTTAAAGTACCAGCTGTTGGGAATGTAACATTAGTAGCAGCTGTAGTAGTAAGTGTTAAGCTAAAAGCGCCTGCAGTTGCTAAAGTAGAGTTATCAGCTAATGTTAAAGTAGCTGCAGTGGCAGGAGCAGTGAATGCAACTTTATTAATACTTGTAGCTGTTGCTACACCCAATACTGGAGTTACAAGAGTTGGTGATGTTGCAAATACATTAACACCGGTTCCTGTCTTATCAGTAAGAGCTGCTGCTAAGTTAGCTGATGAAGGAGTTCCTAAGAAAGTAGCAACGTTAGCGGCCAAACCTGAAACACCAGTGGAAATTGGAAGTCCTGTACAGCTAGTAAGAGTACCTGAAGATGGGGTTCCTAAAGCAGGGGTAACAAGAGTTGGAGAGGTTGCAAATACTAATGCACCACTTCCAGTTTCATCAGATATGACACCAGCTAATTCTGAAGAAGAAGTAGCTGCGTGTACACTTAATTTATCTGTTGTAACTACAAGTGTTTTACTGGTAGGGATCGTAGTTGAGTTAATTGTCCCAGAAACTGTAGCGTTAGAGTATACAAGAGTATTTGTAGATGGATTATAAGTAAGTTCTGCGTCTGATGAAAGACCTACACCAGAGCCAGTAGCATTAAGTGAAAAAGTCAAGGAATGGCTTGCGTTAGATGCGCCTGCTACTAAATAAACATTTGTAGCGGTAGTTGCAAGACCTGAAGCAGCAGCTAAATCATCTGTAAATGCTACTGTTTTTGCTGTGCCAGCACCAATACCAACTCTTAACTTGTTTTGGGTACTATCATACATCAAAATACCCTTTTCTACACTGACACCTACCCCAGTGGCATTAAGTCCAATAGAGTCCGTATCAATTCTACCAAGAAATGGGTCTAACCAGATTTTAGCTGTGATACCACTACCACCACCATAAAGAGGATGTGGTTTGTACTGATTTGTTCCGTCATATCCACCAAATACAAGAACTGGTCTAGTTGTAGATGTAGCGAAATTGAAAATAGTAGCTCTTACGTTGGTATCAACACCTGTGGAATCAGGGGTAGCAGGAGCAGACCAATAAAAGTTTACTTGAGATGTAGATGTAGCAGCTGTTCCAGTGTAACCAGGAATGATTACAATATCTTTGTTACCACCCGTTCCTGGGCCTTGCCCTCCAGCTTCTGGTTGACTGTAAAATGCTTGAAAATCTTCTGATTGAGCCTTGACAACTACAGGAGTTGTTTGTTCTATAACCTTTACAGGCTCTTTTAAGTCAACCGCTCTGTTAGATTTTTTTAAAGATTGAATAACCTTTTCTGCGAAATCTTGTGGATTATTATTGTCTGCCATGATTGTATCTCCATCTAACGAGTTTGCTCAACAATTAATTTAATATCTTTTCTTTCCCCAACTACAATGTAGTCGAATTCAATGTATTCTTTACGGTAAAATTTCTTATTTATCCTTTTTACTGAAAAGCTAAATGAGCTGCTTTCCGAAACATATAATGAGCAAGGAACTCTAGGTGTTAAAATTACTGAAATATCAGATTCGGATAAAGCATGAAAATAATCAGGTAAGGAAACATCTACTTTGTCATAGCCTGAAGCTCTGCCTCTTTGATATATTCCGTGTTCTGGGCCTTCTAAAGAACCGTGCTCTAAATATTTGTTTTCAGGATCTAAAGGATGTGGAATTTTAAAGCTTTTAGTTAAAGCTTTTATGCTTCCATTTACAATAATAATATCTCCAGTTTGAGACATTACAGAGTTTGTTAATCCTGTTCCTCCAGATGTCCACAATGGGACAAATGCTGAAGTTCCTGATCCTGAAACAAATCCCAAATCAACAGTGCTAAATGTTACTGAACTAGCGCTTATTGAAAATGAAATTCCTGTTCCTGCTACAAAATTTCTATAAGTTAAAGCAGTACCGGCAGAATTTGATGAGAGAAAAGAGTTTCCTGAACTGATATTTGTAAGACCAGTGCCTCCACCTTGCACATTAAGAATATAATAACTCTTCCAACTGGTGCCGTCAAATCTCCAAGATTTTCCATTAGCTGAATAAATCTGATTTGTGGATGGGGATGTGGGAAAGTTAAGTGCTGCCATAAAATATCTCAGGAATTGTGAGTCATATTAAATATTCTCTAAAGTGAAGCAAAATTATTGCTAATATCCGAATCTACTTTTGCTATCATCGTAATTATTTAATACTTCTTGTGTTGAAAGGGCTTTGTTATATAACCTAAATAATCCAATTCTGCCTTTGTGATAGCCCATTAGTCCGCCATTTAACGCAACTTCACAATCAGCTCCTAAAGTTATATACAAGTTAGCAGGATCGTATAATATTGTTCCTGCTGCTCCTGATTGTTCAACTACAGAGCCGTTAAGATACATTTTTTGTACAGCTCCATCATAAGTATAGACAGCGTGATACCAAGTGTCATTTTCTATTGTGCCAGTGTAATTTAGAGCTAAATCACCTATCCAAGAATTTTGATATTTTGCTCCAGCTCTAAATCCCTCATAGTTGAACCACATAATATAACTGTTATCTGCGGTTGATCCTATTTGAGATCCTACAAGACATAAGAAGCCATCTATATTTGGAGCTTTAGTAAACCAAACTTCAAAACTAATATATTGCGTGATAGTAGTGCTAGTGTTTTTGTTTATTCTAATGTAGTCATCACTTGCATCAAAATAAAAGTTTCCAGAATAAGTTAGTGAGTAGACTGGATCATTTATTAATGCTGCATCATTGCCATATTCTGTTAAATCATATACAACTGATCCTGTTCCTGGGTATGTTGAATAATCAGAAAAATCATAATGTACTACTAAACCATCAGTAGAGTAGTATGGCATAGGATAAAATTTAGTTTTTAAGGCATAATAATTCTGTTTAATTTCATTTTCACTAAGTGCTCGATTGTAAATATGAGTGTTTGAAATACTTCCACTATAGTATCTATTAGTAGTTAGATTTTGTCTACCGAAAGTTAAAACTGATTGTGTTAGTCCTAAACCTGCTGATGATTTTGCTATTCCAGATTCTATTCCATCAATATATATTTTTGAATTAACTCTATCGTTTGTAGCAACTATGTAGTGCCATTGATTATTACCTACACTAGGAGCAGTAACAGCAAATCCAGAAAAATTTGCTATCCATTCTATAGCTCCAGATCTACTAGGCATATCTCTAATTGTAAATCCGTTAGTACTAAAATCATTATCTAATAAAACTTGTATTGTGGAAGAATTTGAGCCCACAGTTAACCATTTAGCCCACATCCCAATAGATACTGATGAGCCAACTCCTATATAATTTGGAATTTGAGCAGTTAAGTAATCGTTAGTTCCATCAAAGATAAACGTCTTTCTTAGTGCTGATTCTACAGTTGCGCCATTTACTAAAGTTCCAGCAAATCCTGATGTAATAAGATTATTGACAGTTAAGCCACTTCCTGAAAATGATTTTTTGTTGGAAGGATCAATATAAAAAACAAGATTTTCTAAAACTATGTTAGGATTTACAAAATTACTCATAAAATTTGTCAATAAGGGGATATGTACTTATTATAGAAATCTTGTACATATAACCTATAAGAAGACCATATTATGCCAACTTACTCAAGAACAGCCTCTGCATTTCAAACTGCTTCAAAAACAGGTGGTGGAACAAGCTGGACAAATGAAGGAAATGTTATTAGGCTTTTTTCTTTGCTTTGCAGAAATAAATACTATACTTTTCCTGAGTAAACTTAATGGCAAGCCAATCATCAAACTTTACAACATTTAGCAATGTCAATGCGTCTACCATGTCTGGAGGTGTGCAGGCAGATTGGTACTGGCAAAATCCATCAAATGCTACTAATAATGATAATACTTTTACAGTATTTGGCTACTATGGTGGATCTCCACCAATTGCTCCAACTGGTCAGTCTGATGTTCTAGACGTAAGACAAATTGTTACAACAATTCCTTCTGGTGCTACAGTTGATGGTATTGAAGTTACAGTAAGAGCTAGAAACGCAGCAGCTGCAAGTTATATTGCAACAGACGCTTTTGTACATCTGTTAAAAGGTGGAGCTGTTGTACAACATCCATCACCAACCCTTTACACTTGGAATGTAACAGAAACAGCTCAAGTTTATGGTGGCTCTACTGACAAATGGGGAACAACTTGGACTGATTCTGACATTAATGGAGCAGGATTTGGTGTTTCTTTAGGGGTTGGATTCGTTGCAAATGAAGAACCTCAAGCAACGCCTACAGCTGATGTTGACCAAGTATTTGTAACTATTTACTTTACATCTGGTGGTGAAGGTTCTACAAGAAGAAGAGCTGTGTATGTTGCTAAAAACAACCCTGACAATTAGATTTATTGCTCTTCCATAAGTAGTGACAAGCTAACATTTGCAGCTGTTCCTACAATAGTAAAAAACAATCTTAAATAGTTTCCTGATGCTACCAACCCGTTAGTACCTGAACTTGAATTAATAGTAGTAAAGTCTGTTTGATAAGTTCCTGATCCAACTAAGAATGATGCTCCTGATCCGGCAGTTATAGTGTTTGCTGTGGCCCAAGCAACATCCCCAGCAGTATGTCTTTGAAGATAAAAGGATAATCCTGTTCCTCCAGAAGTAGTCTCATTTCTATATGAGATTCTCTTGACAATATAATCTAATGAAGTCCCATCTGGTGCATAAGGAATATTTAATTGCACTGAATCTGCTGCATTAGCTGTTGGAGTAAATCCAGCGCCAAAACTTAGCACATAAGATCTTTTAGGTCTTATCCAGCTCATAATTCCAGTGCTATCACAAACTAATGTTGATGTTGCAAGACCCGGATAAGCTGCTGGAAGTTTATATAAAGCATCTGCACTTCCATCAAAATAAAATCCAGAATATTTATTGTCTGCATCGTTATAAAGTCTTAATTCATTTTTATCTCTAAGACTCAAATTCCCAGCGTTATCTATTGTTATTTGATCCGCTGTATTAGATGCAACAGTAAGAAGATTTGCAGATTGAGAAGTAGCTCCTACAAGTTTTAATGGTGTAGAAGTTGCGGCTTGAGCAGTAGACGTAACAACTGGATCTGAAGCTGTTGATCCTTTAGCAAAACCAGTAATTCCAGCTAAAACACCACTATTATTGTACTGAACATCTAAACTTGAACCTCCAGGAACAGGAAGCCCAATCCATCTCATCTCACCTTCATGGGTAGATGCTAAAACAGAAATGCCTACCCCAGTCAGAGGCGTATTTGATGGTAAAGTATATGAAGTATTTGAAGTTCCAGCAAACCCAAGCTGAATATAATTTGTACTTGTACTATTCCAGAGGTTTAACCCACGTCCTAAGTTTAATGATAAGCCAATTCCGGCTCCACCTAAAGTAACAAATGATCCAGTTATTAAACTTGTTGATGCTGTTTGTACATTGATTGAAATTCCAGTTCCAGAAATTCTTGCTATAGAAGCTCCGAGATTAACTCCTGAACCTGAAGAGCCTGGTGAAGCTACAGAAAATCTTATCCCTCCAACTGCACCTGTTCCAGTGGATCTTCCTGCCTGTATTGAAAGTTCTCCAGCATCTATATTAGATCCAGTAGCATCTATTCCACGCAATAAAGAAGTTATTGCAGTTCCAGAAGTATTTACACCAAAGATTACTGTATTTGTTGTTATGTTTGAGCTTCCACCAAGAATCAACATTCTTGTTTGTAAAGCTGATGCATTTGAAGTTATTAAAGCAAGTGTTGCAGTAGTTGAACCATCAGGTACTCCAACTACTGCCCCAGATGCAGCAATTGTTCCTGAATCATTCATAAAAGCTAAACCAGGTTGACTTGAGCCTAGTATATTTCTAGCTAATAAAACTCTTGGGTTTGCATTTGTAGATTCATATATTCTAAATCCAATATCTGCCCCAGATGCATACATTTCTGATCTAGTGACATTATTTGCAGAAACTCCAACACCAATTTTATTTAAGGCTGTAATGTTGTCAGAAACACCAATACCTCCAGCAAATAGTGAAGGAGCATACCCATAAGAAACAGCAGTGCCAACTAATGTAATAGCTAAACCTGATGTGTAAAGAGTTTCAGTTAAAGTATTATAAGATACAAGAGAATCTACAGATAATGCTGTTCCTGATGCAACGACTTCAGGTGTCATCAAAACATTATGGAAAACATTTGCATTTCCAGCAGCATTAACTAATATACTTGTAGCTAAACCAGCCGAAGCTGCTCCAGATCCAGCCGTCACAGGAAACCAGAAAACATTTCCACTAGAATCAGCTGTAAGAAAAGATGAACCAATACTTGCTGCTGTAGGATAATTAACAACAGTAGCAGTTCCAGTGTTAAACTTTATCAATCCTGAAGATGATGATAAATCTAATCCTGTACCGCCCTTTGTAGTAGAAATTGCTGTAGCGTTCCAAGTACCAGTTGTGATAGTCCCTAATGATGTAATATTAGTTTGTGATGCAGTAAGTACAGTGCCAGTAAGGTCCCCAGTTACATTTCCGGTTACTGAACCAACTGTTAATACATTACTGCTTGGATTATATACTAATTTAGAAGCGTTATTTGATGTTGATAATGCAACACCAGATGTAGATGTTGGATTTAAGCTAAATACTACATAATGAGCATCACTATGTGTAGCTGCAGCTAAATTTATATAAGTAGCAGTGGAAGCAAATCCTGATGTTATCCCATATCCAGATTGATATGAGTAATTAGCAGTAGTTGCAAAAGCAGATGAACCAGATGTAATTGCATACCCTGATTGATGAGAATATGTAGCTGTAGTTGCTAAAGCAGATGAACCTGAAGTAATAGCATATCCTGACTGATGAGAATATGTAGCTGTAGTCGCTAAAGCAGATGATCCTGACGTAATAGCATATCCAGCCTGATGAGAATAAGTAGCAGTAGTTGCTAAACCTGATAAATTGCCTACAATAGATGATGAGAATGTTTTAGTCCCAGCAATAGTTTGAGATCCTGTGGTCACCAAACCTCTAGCTGTATCCGATGCACTTGGAAGATCAAAAGTTATTGTATTCGTTGAGGCAGAAATGACAAAATCTGAACCTGTATTTCCAGTTTGTAAAGTGATTGCAGGTCCTGTTTGACTATTTATTGATGTGACTGCATTAGACAAACCACCAGCAACCATAGGAACCCAAAGCATATTTCCACTATCGTCAGATTGTAAAACTGATGTACCTGTAGCTGGACCACCTGGAGGAAGTATATATGTGCGAGTTCCTGTTGAATTTGCTTTCAAACCAAAATATGCAGATTCATTTGCATTGTAAACTCTTATTTCGTGGTCTGCACTTGAACCAGTAAATATTGTTCTTCCATTAGAAACATCCACATAAAACTTGTTGTTATCAGAAAGGTTTTTAACGCTAAATGCGAAACTATAGTTTGATTTTATTGTTACACTTTCAAGATTATTCCCATCAAAGTAAGTAAAAAAACCTTTAGTTCCAGTAATAGCGTTTCCAGCTTGTTTGAAATATGCTATGTCGTATTGCACACCATTGCTTATTGGTGTATGCCAAGTAACACCAACAGAAGAAGTGCTATCTACTTTAAGATACATTGAGTTGCTTGCGCCTACACTCAATCTTGATAAAGCAGTACCACCACCAACCAATAAATCACCAACGCTATAGGAGGCGAAACCAGTTCCGCCTCCAAGCGAAAATATCAGTGAATGATTTTTCCATCTTATACCATCCCAAATCCAAGTTTTACCCCCTGAAGAGTAAATATCGTTTGTTAATGGTCCTGATGGAAAATTTAGATCTGACATTTAGATTCCAAGCTCACTCTTGATGTTTTGAATTTCAACTTTCAAAGTATTGATTACTTCTTGTTGTTCCTTAATTGCTTTTACAAGGAAAGGAATCATAGAAACAGTATCAAGGCCAAGAGTTCCAGTTGAATCTGTACTTACTATTTCTGGGATTACTTGCTGAACTTCTTGAGCAATAAATCCATATTTAGTGCCTGTGCCATTTGCTTCAGATTTCCATTCAAAAGATACTGGATTTAATTCATTTACAAATACAGTTCCACCAATCATTGCTTGAATATTTTCTTTTAAGTTTTGATCAGATGGATTTGAGTTAGTAAGAGTACCACTGTTTGAATATACTGTTCCATTTGATGTCAATGTTGCTATATATGTAGCACCGTCACTAGCGACACCAAACTTAACACTATCGTTATTCTGAACATCTATCATTTTGCCAGTATAACCGCTTGATGAGTTTATACCAAAGAAGGTTCCTGTAGTAGCGGTGATAGTTTTACCTGGGCCAAGAAGCTGTAACGCTAATCCAGTTTGTGCATCAAATGGGAATCCTTTTATGGATAATGTAGGACCTGCTATTGCATATGTAAGACCTGCATCTCCATCTAAAACTCCAGTATTATTAAATTGAACTTCACTAGCACTTCCAGCAGCTGCCACAGATGCAGCACCAGATCCTCCAACAATTTCCACCCATTGAGCAGTATTATCTTCATCAACGTAGTAGACGTTGAAAGAACCGTCGTCAACTTTGTACCAGAGGTCTCCTTCAATGAGACTTGCTGCAGGAGCTATTGACGTAACAAATGTACCAGCAAATGTTGTCCAGCCTAATCCAACGCTATTATTGGAAGAATCTACTCTAAGTAAATATCTATCTGATGCACCCTTTGGAAGAACCATAAGAGTACTACCTAATCCACCTACTAAAAGATCTCCCTTAGTATATGTTTTATTACCAGTGCCTCCAACAAAAGCGGTGATTGCATTTCCTGCCCAAGTTCCACCAAAGATATTTGCGGTAATAGCAGTACCACTAATATATGGTGTTTTGACTACCTTGCTTATTGGATTATATGTAAGTTCCGCTGCTACGTTGCTTATGGATAATGCAATACCAGAAGTTGAGATTCCACGTAAGCTAAATGTTACGTAATGATCAGCGTCATTGCCTCCTGTAGCTAAGTATATATTAGCAGCAGTAGTTGCAGTACCTGATACATTAGTAGTAAGTACATTAGAACTTGGATTATAACCAAGCTTAGCTGCATCATTAGTAGTTGATAATCCGATACCAGTTTGTGAATTACCAAAAGGACTAAATACTACAAAGTGAGCAGTATTTTCAACACCTGTTTTTATGTAACTACTTGTAGCAGTTGTAGCTGTACCAGATAATGTTCCATAAAAGTTAGTATATGTTGCAGCTACACCAGCAGCATTTCCAGCTAAAGTTGCTAAGACTTGAGTAAATACTGCAGTACCAGCTGTTCCTGAATAAACATTAGAAGATGTAATTGCAGCATCAGGAATAAATCTAAACCTACCATCTGAATCACTGAAGCCAAAGAAACCAGTTGTAGCAACACCGGATCCATTCACCCATTTAAACTCGATACCTCTATCCATATTATTGTCAAGAGATGAATGAGTTCCAGCAATACCAGATCCAAGAACTATAACTGGATCAACGATGGTTGAAATTGTAGAGTCAACTGTTATTGTGGAACCTTGCACAGTAAGGTTGCCAGAAATTACTACATTGTCATTGATATCAACTTGTCCGCCAGAAGAATCTAAAATTAGATTACCAGAAGATGTATCTACTGTTCTAGCTGAATTTCCTATACGAACAGTATTTGCAGTGACGCTTCCAGTACCCATTATAAGCACATTGCTATTTGGATTATAAGCAAGTTTAGTTGCACTATTTGAAGTTGATAAAGCAGTACCAGATGTAGACGTTGGATTTAAACTAAATACTACATAATGATCAGCACTATGAGTAGCTGCAGCTAAAATAGTATTTCTAGAAGTAGTCGCAGTACCTGATAATGTTGTTGTAAGTACATTTGTGTTTGGATTGTAACCAAGCTTAGTTGCACTACTAGTTGAGGACAGTGCGATTCCTGAAGTTGAGTTACCAAATGGACTAAACACTACAAAGTGATCTGTATTCTCATTACCTGTTCTTATGTAACTGTTGGTAGAAGTAGTGGCTGTACCACTAACATTTCCAGTAACAGATCCAACAGTCAAGACGTTAGAATTAGGATTGTAAGCAAGTTTAGATGTACTATTTGAAGTTGATAAAGCAACACCAGAACCTGTTGATCTAATGCTAAATACTACATAATGATCAGCACTGTGAGTAGCTTCAGCTAAGTAGCTATTGATAGAAGTAGTAGCAGTACCAGAAAGATTACCTAAGAAAGTAGATGCTGTTAATACTTTAGTGGAAGGATTGTAAGTAAGCTGAGAATCTGAAGATACAGCAACTCCTGATCCTGAAGAAACTTGTGAGAATAAAACTGAATGACTAACATCAGTAGCTCCAGCTACTAAGTTTATGTTAGTTGCAGTTGTAGCTGTACCAGAAAGATTACCTATTATATTAGAAGTAAATGTTTTAGCGCCAGCGATTGTTTGAGCGCCAGTTGTTACTAATCCTCTTGCTGAAGCTGATGCACTTGGAAGGCTTATAGTGTGAGTATTTGTTGCTGAAACAATCCCAAAATCAGTTCCATTTGAATCAGTTACAATAGATTGAGAATTTCCAGTTTGAGCGTTGATGGAAGAAATTCCACCAGCTTCCCCCGCTGTATCATTTGCCCACCCCAAAGTGATATTGGTTCCAGAAACAGTTGTAGCTGCTAATATTTGATTTACTGATGGTGCTGTTATTGGTAATGTATAGGTTACATTTGCGCCAGTAACTCCGGCCTTAAATGCAATAATGTTATTGTTACTACCGTTAGTGAATATAATAGATCCACCAATAGCGGCATTTCCTGATATACCAACACCACCCCATACAACTAAAGCACCACTGCCTCTAAATAAAGTATCAGTCGTAGAATTAATTAAAAGATCTGAAGTAAATGTTTTTGCACCAGCAATAGTTTGGGCTAGGGTTGTAATTAGACCTGTAGAACCTGCTCCTGCTATAGGAAGGCGAAACTCGTGATTGTTTCCACTTGAAATAATGGAAAATCCAGTACCAGATGTACCTATTGAAAAAGTTTGTAGTGAATTTGTAAGGCTGTTGAGAGATGTAATCCCATAACCTGGGCCATAAACAAAAGACCAGCGCGATTCAGAAGTTAAATATTTCCAAGTTTTACCAGCGAAATTATATAATTGTTGATCAGCGGGGCCTACGGGAAAATTTAAATCAGCCATTGTCATCAGTCTCCATCAGTCAGATAACTTTATATTTCTAAAATAGACTGACAGAAACCTATGTTTATATTCCATATCTTCCCTTGGTAGCATTAAAGTTTTGTTGAATTTCTTGTTGTGTGAGGGCTCTGTTGTAGATTTGAACTTGACCAATATTGCCATTTAAATTAAATCCCGAACCAGTAGATCCAATTACAAGAGTGCTATACTTGAATCAACAGTTGAAACAGAATTGATTAACAATCCCACTGGGGCTGCAAATTTTCTTTTTGTTGCTGGCATATTTACACTCTCAACCCTATACAAGAAATACTATAATTTGTTACTGAATTCAATGGAGATACTAAAAGTCTCAAGTTGCCACTAGAGATATCACCATCATATGTTGTGATTGTTGTTCCTGAACCACTTAACAATTGTGCATACTCTGTCATGAATACTGTTGAACCATTGTGCATCATCAAAATTTCATCTGATTGATAATCTGAACCTGAATCAACAGAAACTATGAATTTTAATGTTCTGTAGTCTGCACTTGATACTGCAAAACCAACTTGATTTGCAGAACTTGTTGAAGTGATAAGCGAAGAGTCAAGTAAATCAAATCCACCATTTACCCTTACACTAGTAGCGTTTAATACACCACCTACTCCAACTCCACCATCAACAATTAAAGCACCACTTAAAGTATTAGTTGATGCAGCTCCTGATGTTATATGAACTGGCTGAGATAAATCAATTCCAGAACCACCAGCTATTTCTACCCATTGACTCGTATCACCATCATTGTAATAGAAATTTAAACTACCATCATCAGAGTTCCACCATAGATCTGAATCGTGTGTATCATTAGGAGGGTTAGTACCAACACCAACAGCTGAAACCCAAGTCCAACCAACACCTGCGGGATATATTGAACTAGATGATAAAATGTAGTTAGTTGAACCAGAACCAACTTTTATAAATGTAGAACCAGCTCCTACAAGAATATCACCCTTAGAATATGAATTATATCCAGTACCACCGTATATTGCAGAAAGTGGTTGATTGGGTAATGTTAATGAGCCATAAACTGTAACTCCATTGCCAGAAATCAATCCGTTTTGGAAAGTTTTAATTCCACCAAATGTTTGAGCAAATCCTGACACTAAACCAGTAACTGCTAATCCAGCAATAGGAATATAAACTGTATGTCCATTTCCAGCTGATGAAATGGTAACTGAACTTCCACCTATAGAAGCATAAAGGAACTGGGAGGATGAAGCAAGTCCATTTATTTGAGTGATTCCAATACCAAAGTTGGCTGGAGCGTCAACTCCTCCAAAGAAACTATTAATTTCTACCCATTGAGCAGTATCTACATCAACGTAATATACATTTAGTCCGCCATTATCTGAGTTGTACCAAAGGTCTCCGGCATTAGAAAAATATGGGGGTGGAGATTCTCCAATATAAACAGATGACCCAGTTCCCCCTCCACCGCCTGAATTTGCTACCCATTTCAATCCAGATGCTGTAGTGTTATCTGCTGCTAAAACATAGTTATCAAACCCAACTGGAAGCTTGATAAAAGTAGAACCTAAACCAACTAAAATATCGCCTTTTGAATATGAACTATATCCAGTTCCGCCATAAAATCCAGTTATAGCACTTCCAGCCCAAGAGCCAGATGTGACTACACTATTATTAACTATTACACCAGACAAACTTGAAGGTAAAGAACTTGTGAGGAATAAACTTCCTCCAATTCCAACTCCACCTGCTACAGTAAAAGATCCTGTGACAGTAGAAGTAGAAACCGTCGAAGATGAAATTACAAGATCATTAGTGAAAGTTTTAATTCCAGCAAATGATTGATCAAGCGTTGAAACTAAGCCTGTAGACCCAGTTCCAGCTATTGGGATATTAAAAGTATGGGTGGCTCCAAAAGAAGATATATTAAATCCAGAGCCAGATGTTCCAGTAACAAAATATTGAGTTGAAGCTGTAAGTCCATTAAGAGTAAGACCAGCGCCACCACCAGCACCGCCAACAGCCCATCTCAATCCTGATGGCTGAGAAGAATCCGCAGTAAGAACATAGTTGTCTGTTCCAACTGGAAATTTGATTAATGTACTTCCAGCTCCAACTAAAAGATCGCCTAAGGTATAAGTTGTGAATCCAGATCCACCATAGTAAGCTGGAATTATTCCCTTACTTCCAATATATCTGTAACCAACAATCCTAAATGGACCAGAAGTACTTACAGCACCATAAGTAGTACTTGCGCTATTAAATACTAAAATTCCAGTTTGATAATCGAACAACCAATCTGAAGGGTCAGCTTTTGTAATAAGATTTGAGTCTTTATCATAAACTTTTACTTCATAACCGGCACCTGAAACTGTACCAAAAGCGTCATATTTATCTGATACCCAGTCGCCCAATCTTTGGGATTCAGATATAAAACTACCATCATTTGCAGATGTTGTATTGCCATATCCTGTTGAAGCAAACCAAGTCAAATTTCCGGGAACAGAAGTGTCTACAACAAGCGTTTGACCAATTGCTCCTGTATATGCTAATACTGAAGTCGATGTTCCTGGGGGCGTACCTACAATAAGTTCTGTTTTGATATCAGGTAAGAAAAGTTCTAAAGATGATGCGCCTTTTTCTTCATCAATACCTTTACCAGTACTTGTTGTTATTCTTTTGCTTTGTAGCTTCTTAAAGCTTGTATCTGTTTGTGTCCAAGACATTTTATGAACTCGTTATACTTGTCATTGTATATGTATTATTTCTGAATATAATAATTGCTCTGTATCTTCCTGAATTTCCAGCACCACTAACACCAGTTGTAAAAACTCCTAGTGACCAGTTTAAAGCGCCTGAAGAAGCTGATGTTTTAGCAGAGATAGCTAATGCTCTAGTAGAGCCATTATTTGAATTTGATCCTTGTAAAACTCCAAGATCAAAGTATTTATCATCTCCCTCCAAATAAAGTAAAACATTGACACTTCCTGTTCCATAGGGAGAGATATTTGATGCGGTAAATCCAGTAAATGTTAAAGCTCCTGTACTTGCAGATGTTTTATAAAAATATCTTTGATATTCTTGATCACCAGAAAAAGTATGAGAACCTCCGTATTCTGAATCGTATTCTGCAGTTTGAGGATATATAAGTGTTCCAGATCTAACTTGTAGATTTCCACTTGCCATATCAATATTTGATGTAAATGCAATTCCAGAACCAATCACTAATCTTCTAGCTTCATCTTGAAATCCTTCATAAGTATCAGTTGAAACAATTGAATATGTATTAATATATTTTGCAATTGAAGCAGCACTAGTAGCTGTAGTGCCGTGTGCTTTATAAATAGTAGTTGAAATTGATTTAGTAAAAGAGGATGCACTAGCTGAATTTAGTGTCGCTGCTACAGCATTTGCACCTGATTTATCCAATTCGGATGAATAAACAGGAGATGATACAGTTCCATTTATAGTATTTAATCCTGTTGCTGTAACTCTATAAACTTGAGTAACATTATAACAAGAACTGTATATACCTGCAGCTCCTTTGAAATCAACACTAAATCCAGTACCTATAGTGTAATAACTAATTCCAGATAAATATCTCAATGTTTGACTTGTAGTAGTTGCTGTTGCTGCTTTTGAATATGTTGGAGATCCATTAGAAGCAGACCAAGGATCTTTCCACATTTCATATGTATTAGTGACTTGGCTATTTGTCGTATGCGTTATGTAAACGCCTTCGTAACCTGCATTCGATTGAGTGTATGCAGAGATTTGAGCATTTGCCTTAGTCCATATGTTATTATAAACAGCTAAATCAGATAATCTAAGATTGTTGTTAGTAGCACCAATGGTATAGTTGACAGTCATGTCAATAGTGCCGTAACCAGCTCCTGAAGGAGTCAAGTAGTTGTATCTGCCAAATCCAAGTCTGCCATATGTAGAAGTTACAAGAGTTCCAGCGTAAAAAGCAGTTGAAGTATTTGCAGTAGTAAGAGTATGAGCTCCAGACAAATAATATCTTGTTATACTACTTCCTGTGCCATAGCCAGCTTGATACCACTCTGTACCTAATCCAGCAGATACGCCAACTGTATAGTAAGTTGGAACAGAAGTGGCAGTTAAACTGGTACTGGTTATTGATCCTGGTTTTGCTGGAGCTATAAGTGCTAAGAGCTCATTAACATCATCGAATGCATTTGATATTGAAGTGCTATTGGTCCAATCAGTGAAAAATCCATCACTATATACTCCATCTGTAGGAATACCAATAACAGTAGTTCCAGAGGCAGAAGCAGCTTTCCACGTTACACCTATTGAAGAAGTACTGTCTGCAGTTAAAACATATGAATCTGTTCCTACTGCAAATTTTTGTAATGAATCTCCAATACCAACTAATATGTCACCTTTAGCATATATAGTTTGTCCAGTACCACCATAAAAAGCAGTTATGGAGTTTCCTGCCCAACTTCCTGAAGTAATTACTCCGTTGCTTAATACTACTCCAGAAATACTGTCTGCAGTAGATGCTTCAGTATAAAGACTTCCACCTATTCCTACACCACCTGAAACAATCAGTGCTCCAGAATTAACTGAAGTTGAAGCTGCAGATGATGATACTGTTAAGTTTCCAACTATTGCTGAAGTAAATGTTTTCTGACCAGCAAATGTTTGAGAAGATGTATTTACTAATCCTCTTGCTGTGGCACTTGCATCCGGTAAATTAAATATATGAGTTCTTCCAGTTGAAGAAATATTAAAATCTAATCCAGAAGTTCCAGTTATAAGAAATTGGCTTGTTAAAGTCAAACCATTTATTTGAGAAATCCCAGATGCACCAGCTCCAGCAGATATAGGAACTCCATCAATATAATAATTGCTTCCAGCTGATAAGTTAATATCACCAACTACATCTAACTTATAAGAAGGATCTGACTTACCAATACCAACACTTCCGCCATATTCACCAAGCGCAACAACACCATCAGAATGAACTCTAAGAATTGGCATTCCAGAAATATCTGAAATTTTGTGAATCCAACCTGAATCAACAGAATTTTCTTGAATAGAAAATAGTTGTCCATATGTACCGTTGAAAGCTAATGTTCCATCATTTAGAACATTAAGGGTCATTGGTCTATTGGTTGTGCCAATAAAAGAAATATACGGCCATTCAACAGAGTCGATAGAGCCCATATAAGCTCGTTGGAAATACAAACTACCTGTTGTTGCAGTACCAACCACTAAATCGCCGAGAACTTGGAAAGAACTTCCGATAGATGCTTGATCAACTATCAAAGTGTCAGCATCTAAAGTTGTAGCAACTACAGTTCCATTGACACCAACATTATTGGTGAATATCTTGACACCAGAGAAATATTGAGTACCTGTTGAAGAAACTAAACCTGTTATTCCATTACCAGCTAAAGGAATATTTATTGTGTGAGTTGAGCCTGATGAAACAATATTTGGTTCAGTACCAGAATAACCAAAAGCAATAAATTGATCAGTAACACCAATCCCATTTATTGTTGAAATGCCAATAGCTGACCCACCACCAGTTGCGGTGACTGTAGACCACTTATACCCACTTGAAGCTGTATTATCTACAGTAAGAACTTGGTCATTTGAACCAGGTTGTAATATTATAAATGTTGAACCTGCGCCAACTAAAATATCACCCTTAGTGTAGTTTGTATATCCAGTGCCACCATAGAAGGCGGTAATCGCGTTACCAGCCCAACTTGCATATCTAACAGAACCATTATCTAATACAACGCCAGAAATTGATGATGCTTTAGTTGAACTTTGGAATATACTTCCGCCAATGCCAACTCCACCAAATACTACTAAAGCTCCTGATCTTGTTGATAAAGATGCTGATGTATCAGTGATTGTTGTAGTTCCACCAATAAACGCATTTCCTACATTAGCAAATCCACCATAGTTTACTAATGTACCAACTGGATCTCCAACATTTAATTGCCTAAATCCAGTTGATAAAGGTGCAAATCCACCTATAAGATCTGAAAAACCACCAGCACTTACATTAACTGTGTCTGAAACAGTAACTACACCACCAACATTAGTGTCGCCAGATATTCCGACACCGCCAATAACAGTTAAAGCGCCAGTAGTTGGAGTAGTTGACCCTGTGCCATATCCAATAAAAATTGAACTTCCATTATTAAGGAAGTTGTTATCAGAAGTGATTGTTGTTGTTCCAGGAACATAGTATGGAATGCCATATGAAACGCCTGATAAGATTTCCTGAACATTTCCGCCAACAATTTCAACCCATTGAGTTGTATCTTCATCAGTATAGAGTATATTGAAGCTACCGTTTGAAGAGTTGTACCAAAGATCACCAGTATAAGCTTCAACAACTGTTGGGGCTAAAGAAGTAATAAATACGCCAGCATTTGTAGTCCAAGCTAATCCTGATGCTGTGTTTGAGTTTGTACTTAGGACATATCTACTTGTTGGAGCTTTTGCAAGAACAACAAAAGAACTACCAGCTCCAACTAAAAGATCTCCTAAGTTATAGTTTGTGTATCCAGTACCACCATATTTAGAATTGAGTGGTAATCCTAATAATATTTCTTCAAATGTCTTGACACCACCAAATGTTTGTGCAAGACCTGTTACTAAACCAGAAGTTCCTATACCAGCAAAAGGAATGTTAAATGTATGTGTTGATCCCGAAGATACAATGTTAGGACCATATCCACTATAACCAATAACTAAAAACTGATCAGTTGTACCCAAGCCATTTAAGGAGGACAATCCTATTGCTGAACCACCACCCGGGGAAAAACCAGATGCTCCAGTTGCTGAAATAACTATAGAATTAGGAGTTGGAGAAATAGCAATTCCAGCTCCAGCTTCTAATGTTCTATAGTTAACTCCACCACCACAAGCATCAACAGCTAAAATTTGATTAGCAGCACCTTTAGCTAATCTACTCCAGTTTGCGCCATTAAATGTAAGTAAATCTCCAGCAACTTCATAAGCTATCGTCAGCTTACTAGCATCAAATTGTTGATTAGGTGCAAAAGTTATGGGATTAGAGAATGTATTTGATCCAGTCCAGTTAAAATTGTATGACTGATCAACTCCAATAGAGCCAAATGATGTTATTGGATTACTAGATAGAGTTATTCCGATACCTGGAGTAAGTGATGTAATACCAGATCCAACAGCGGTCCAATTAGAACCATTGTATAGATCTAACTTGTTAGTATCAGTGTTAAAATATACTTGTCCAGCACTTCCAGCAATACTTCTGGTAGTAAGATTAGCAAAGCGTAAAAACTGACTGCCCATTGAAATAGCAGCAGTAGGAACATTTCCACCATCAAGTCTTAGATATCTTCCGTCTGCAAATGTAGCAGTTATGCCTGATGTTCCAGTAGAAGCTATTTCGTTCCAAGTAGATCCATCGTAAACTTTAAGAACATCAATATCTGTTCTAAAAAATAAAGATCCTGGAACACCTGTTATAGGATCACTTGAACCACTACCAACAGCTAATCCGTAATTTCCATAATTTGGTTGAAATATTATATTTGAATTGACAATATCTCCAGATTTCTTAATATAAAAATCTGGAGCAATAGAAAAATTGAATGTTCCACTGTTGATATTAAGGACTAATCCAGTATCAGGATTTACCCTAAAAGACAGATCTCCTCGTAATGTATTGACAGAAGTGACAACATTAGATCTGTCAAGAGATCCAGTAATTAATCTAGGGGGAACAATGTAAAAATCAGACATTTGTAGATATTTCTAATAAATAAATCAAAACTAAAAGAAGTTTGATTACTTGTTTTTTACAATTAAAAAAACACTCACTTCTTTTATTCAAAATGGCTGACTTTAATTCTTTCCATATAAAGGTAATCTATAGGGAAAGGTGCGTATATTATTAGACAAAGTTTCGCAAAAACTTGGTTAAAAAAAGGTAAATAATACAAAATATTAGAAAAAGACAAGGAAACAAAAAAAGGTTTTTGTTTACAATATGTTTTCTTCGAAGAAATGATAAGGTATAAGGAGTACTAATATGCCAACATATCCATCAAGTTTATATAAAGGAAGTACCAGATCAGGTAACGCTACTACCAACGATCCAGGTTCATACCTTTACAATAACTTAACAACTTACCAAGAGCTTAAAGACACTGTTGTTGGTGTAGGATTCAGTGTTTCAACTGAAGCAGCTTTAGGCCCTAACGACTTTGCAGGTGCTGGAACCTCTTATTTCAGTGCTGCTAAGTACCCAACTGACGTTAGAGTTGGTACAACCATCAATACAAACCCAACTGATTTGATTGCTGACTTTGCTACAGCTGTTTCAAATCTTTCAACCGTTTTGTCAAACTACTCAACAGCAGTAACTTCACTTACTGCATTAGAGAAAATGGCAGCTGCAGCATTGTTAGGTATTTCCTACAACAATCTTCAGTCTAAAATGGAAAAAGTAACATTTGAGCTCAACAGACTCAACAACGATGTTACATTGGTTAATGCTGGTACTGCTGGTGGCGCATTGACAGCAGTTTCTAGATATCCATCAAGCCAAAACAGATACACAAGAACCGCTGGCGGTGCTTAGTCTGTTACAGGCTCAAAAAAGAGGGAAGATTACTCTTCCCTCTTTTTTTTATTTCCACAATGGAGATTTAGAAAGTTTGATTTTCAATTGATTTATGCTTAGTTTTTCTAATCTTAGTTGAACTAGCATAGTTTTTACTGAATATCTGTTTTTCATATAAGATCCATTGTATGACCTATACATTTGACGATATGAAGCTCTACTAGGTAAGGCTCCTCTTGAATATCGTTTTAGGTGTTTAGAAAGTTCTAAAGTTCCTATCGCAATATTTCCATCAATAGTGTAAGGATTGTAGACTCTCTTTGGATCATAATATCTAATTGATGATCTAACGAGTTGCATCACACCAATGCACGGTCTACTTGTCATTTTAAATTCACTTTCTACATAAGCTGTTGATGCTATTACATAAGGATCCACTTTGTATTTAACAGAGTATTTCATTATTGCATTTACAATTTTAGCAGTGTAAGCCTGTGAATATTTCGGTTGAACAAGTTTGATAAATTTAGAAATTTTTTCTTTTTTATCAAGTTTATCCTTTGATGATACGGAAATTTTCGCATCTTGATGGATTTGTTTTGGTAAGCATTTTACAACACCTAAGCTTGATAGCATTAGTATTGTAGTTATGATTACCTGACTGATTACATCAATCATAGTCATCTCCTTTTCATTTCAAGCAGGAAATCACTTGAAATTCTTTATATTAAGATTATAGTATAAAACCAAATAATGGTATCACACATGGATCTCTTTAACCAACTTAACAATTATAAACCACAAAACTCAAAAGTAAAGCCTGTATGTCAAGTTTGTCAAAACGAAACATTAAGGTATGCTCATTGTTATGCCTGTGGTAAATTATGTTGCTTCAATACCTGCTTGACACTAGTTGTAGCAGATATTTTCAACTCTTTTCCTGAATGGGCAAAAGATCGATCTTTATTGGGTAAAAGATTGTGTAATACTTGTTTACCTCCTCGCACAAATAATACAGTTCAAGCATCTGTAAATAAAGATGATATTTTATTTGCTCAGATATTTAAGAGTGACCAAAAATGAACCTAATAAAATTAGCGCAACTAGTACAAGACTTGGAAGATCAAGGATTTGAACAAGAAGCTACAAATTTGGCAGATGCTATTACTGAAGACACAGAAAGCGCTGAAGAAATAATTAATTCTCCAGAAACAATTAGTTCATTAGACAAAATTGTTGGCGCTATATTAGATGATTTAGCTCAGCACAATAAATTAGATTTTAGAGACAATAATATTTCAAATGAAACTTTGAATATACTTAAAAATTCACTAAATAACATAGTAAAATACAGCTAATATTTGCCTCTAAGCCTATCTGCTTCACAACTTTCTGGAACGGCTTTTAGCCTACAATTTTCGCAGTTTGTAGATAAATGATGCACCCAATCATCCCACGTTTTAGGTTCTTGATTATTACGTGCAATTTTAAACCTCATTTTGATTCCTGATAAATACAATTCATCTTTGGAATAAAAATGTTCTCCACATTTTTCACAAATACAAAATACTGTTGGCATAACTAATTGAATAACTGAATGATACCTTTTCCAGTGAATAATTGTAAAGCTGTAAGGAAGGTTATGATTCCACCTAGAGTCCACCCTACTTTAGATAAATTGTTTCTTATATCCCAATATATCTTTTTCATAGATTTTAGCTCTGTTTTCATTTCTTCAATATCAGAACCAAAATTTGATATTTGAGCTGTGTATTCTATTGTAGCTTCTTCTAAATCTGCGTCTCTTTTAGTTTGAGTCATTTGAAAGTTTTCAAATAACTTTTCTAAGACAGCGTATTCTTTAGATAAATTCTTAAATTCTTCATCAGAAAGAACTTTTAAGCTCTCAACTTTATTGATGATTTCTTTTTGATTAGACAGAATATTGATAAGCGCCATATTGAAATCAAGATATGCTTCAGTATGGGCTTTGTAGACACTCTTAAGCTGCTCTAAACTGACCTCGTTGTCTTGCATAAATCCTCCTAAAGAACATTCAAAACTTCTTTCAACTTATCTGAGGATTTTTTTAGTTTAGATATTGTGTCATCTTCTTGTTCTATTGTGCAAATGAAACTTTTAGTTCCATGATTTATATCTTTTTTGTTAATAGAATATTTGTTGCCTTGATAGTAATAATAAGAAGGCTTGCCGCATTTAGTTTTGATAGTAAAATTGATAAGATCAAATCCTGTCTCATACATTTCTTTGGCAGATTCATTCATGAGAATATTGCATTTTTCGTCAATGATACAAGTAGGACTATCAAATGTATCCAAAAGACCCATTAGCAATTTTGATGGATTTTTATATTCTTCTTCAGAACCCATAATCTAGCCCACCTTTAAACAAATATTCTATTATAATATTCTTCAAAGGTTTGATAACTTTCCTCGTCTTGCATAACGACAAAAATATTTTTAATTTGGCAATCAGGATTTTGCTGAAGAAATGTTTTTAGGGATGATAATTGAACTCTTGCAATGTCATTAATGTCATGAGTTCCACAATCAGCAGGGATAAATACAATATTTCTAGCAGATTGTTCAGCAGCAAGCAATAATGCTTTGCGTGTTGATGATCTTACATCTTCTTCATTTACTAACTTGCTAACACCAGCTACAGTAGAATGAAAGATAGTTTTCGCTTTCATTTTAGTTCTTTCATCCCCAGCAGATGTAATATAAACAGTTCCCATATGGATTGGTTTTTGAAATTTATCAAGCTCAATTTGAACTTTTCCCAATGTCATTTTGTTCAATAAAGGATCATCAATAGAAAGAGAAATATCTATTGGATAAACTAAAATGTCTGTTTTTACTAAATACGGATTATCAATTTTGTGTATGCTTACTTTGGTTTTGTGAGTTTCTTCAGGAGATTCTATTGGTGTAGTTTCTTCTTTTGTAGTATCTTCTTGAATAACTGTATTTTGTATGACAAAACTACAACTTTGAAGATCTCCCTTGCAATCATCATTCCATTTATCAGCAATTACTGATAAATCTTTGCGGAATAAAAAAGAAACTAATCTTGGATTAGAAGTTATTTTTTGTAAACATTCGCCATTAGCAAGATAAAGTGGACATTTTGACATATCCATTTTATACAATTATTCTATATCTTGTGGCTGTGTCGTAGGAATGTCTAATTTAGGTTGTTCTTTAGTTTTAACTAAACTTGATTGAGGCTGTGGTGGTAAGTTTCTATATTGAGCATCAAAATTACCAAGATTGTACTTAGAACTAAATGCTTTCCATTCAGGAGTGCTAACGCTATTTTTTACTACATTTGGATTAGAATATGCAAGTTCTTTCATCCAGGCTTGAACTCCCTGATTTACACCTTGTTGTAATAATCTGGCAGCATTTGGGTGCTTTGATTGCATAGGATAAATGACTTCTAAGATTCTTCCATTAAGTTGATTTGTGTTTAATCTTGCTCCTGTACTTGAAACAGATTTCAAACTATCAACAATTGCTTTAGCAACAGCAGTAGGAACAGCGTTTTCAAGAACTACTTTTTTATTCTTGTTTGCAGAATTGTCCCACATAGATACAAGTGAAGCAAGATCCTGAACATTTGCGCCAGAACTCTTGAGATAATTTAATGAAAGCAAACCCAACTCAGATTGAATACGTGCTATCTCTTCAAATTTACCAGCATTCACTAATTGAGCATATTTTTGCGGAGTAAGCATCAATTCATCAGGAACAACAAATGGTGCGCTAGGACCAAATTGAGACACATATGCGGACCCTGGAGCATATTGTTCCCCTTTGATTCTGTATCCTAAAGAAGAATCTTTTAATGAATTTGGATCAAAAAAATTACCAAGCAAACTTCCACCAAAGTCTACATCAGTTGGCTTATAATCAAAAGCTTGAGGAACAATGCCTCCAGATGTTTTAATAAAGCCATCTATTTTGTCAGATAGATTGAACTTGCCTAATCTATCTAACTTTTTTGCAAGTTTGATTAGATTATCTGCGTGGTGCGATATCATTTAAATTAATACCTTGTTCTCTTAATTGGCCCTTAAATGGAGCTAACTTGTCGTTATATGATCTAAGAACTTTTGCCATACTCATAGCAACTTCTTTTTCACCAAGATTGTTTGCCTCTGCTTCTTGGGCAGCTTTGACTAAGTTATTCACAACTTCATTGATATTAAAATTTGGAAGTTGTGGCTTTTGATTTTCTTGTTCAGGTTGTTCTTCTTGGCTAATCTTAACAAATCTTGATTTTTTATTAGCTGTTATTTCTGGAGCATTTGAAAATTGCAATGCACCCTTATCAGCAGTTTCAACTAAAGATGCGATTTGATCTGGAGTAAGATTGTTTTCAGTCCAATTGTATCTAGATCCAAAGTATAAATCAAGCATATTTTCCATAGCTTTTTCATCTGTTAATAAATCTTTTATTTGATCATTAAATAATCCTTTTGCAGCATTAAAATCTATTAAGTTTGCCTTTGCTATTTCGTCTAAATTCTTGTATTTTTTCGCGTCAAACTTGGGCTTGATCTTTTTAAAAAAGCCTTTCAGTCCTTTGCTTGTTTTAATAAACTTACTCATACTTACCCCACTTATCTTTATCACCTATACTCAATATATTAGTAAAAAATTTAGCAGTCGGATCTACATATTTATTTTGAAATTCTATATGATCTTTCTTGAAATTTTCTAGTCTTTGTTCAATTGATTCTCTATATTTTTTTTCAATATCTACAGGGTCTTCAAATTTATTAGCTAAGGTCATTAGTGCCTGTTTCAAATTCTCTAAAGCCATCTGTAATAATGTTGCATCAATATGAACTCCAGGTTCTAAGTCTCTTACTTGAGCTAATTCAAATAATGTATATGAATCTCCAAGGCCTAATGATTTCAATAAATCGTTATCAGGAAGACCAGATTCATCACCTTTAATACTTTTGAATGTTGGATTTGCTTTTCTGTACTTTGCAAAATCTTTATAGTTAGAATGACCAAAATGCGGAATTTTTTGAAGCAATGCTTGTCTTATTGATGTATTTAAGTAAGAATCGATTTTATTACTTGCTGGTGCAGATCTCATTCTATAAAGATCTCTCCACCAATCCAAAAATGATCCACCTAACCATCCAAGATTATATTTACCTTCTTCGTCAAAAATACTGTTGATAAATTTTTGAATATAGTTATCTGGATAGTCAACAGTATATGATCCAGTATGTTTGGCTTTTTCATAATCGCCTGTTGTTGGATTTAATACCATAGGCATTTCTGGAAGTTCAGTATCTGGAGTATGTGTTACTCCATCAGGTATACTTGCATACGTCAGAGCGCCTGGAAGCGGGGATTCTGCAATAAAAACTTCTTTCCAACTCTTTCTTAGAAATTCGTTTTTCCAATCATCTACAGACATAGTATTTGGAACTGTAACGAATGTTGAAAAAGTATTATCTGGAGCTGGATGTTGTGCTCTAATGTTAAATGATCTTGATCTTAAAGGTGGAGGAGCAGATAATCTTATCTGTTTGTAAACTCTATTGTTAGAATTAACATATTCCAGAGCCTTTTGAATTAGTTCATCATTGGTATACATACATTTTTATTTTCTCAAAAGAACTTGTTTTACCTTTATCCAACAACATAGTGTCGTGGATTATTGACGCAATCTTTGTTGATAATGATATGTGTTTGAGTATTATTTAATTTACCAAGATGATCAAAAGCAGCTTGAGATACAGCAGTCTTAACAATAGAATTAAGTGCTCTTGTGCCAGTTCCAGATTTGATAGCTTTTTCTACAACAGCATCACAAAACTCATCTTCAAACTCTAATCTTAAGTTAGATTCAGCAAACAAAATTATATTTTTGGTCAATGATGATGTTTCTAAATCAAGAAGGCACTTTAGCATTTGTTCCTTGTTGAGAGGCACTAATGGAACAACTGTTTGAATTCTTCCAACAAATTCAGTTGCCATACCAAACTCAATCAAGCTTTCTGCTAGGATATCGTGGGGAGTATTATTGTAGATTTCGTAATTCTTAATTTGCTCTTCATAGTCATCTACATTATAAGAAGTTTTGAAGCCAATCTTATTTTCAGACAAACCTAACTTTTTACCAACAATTTTTTCAAGTCCATTAAATGCTCCGCCAAAACAGAACAAAACCCTTGATGTATCAACTACAATAGGTGTAGTGCCTTGTTCACCAAAAGCACTTGGATTAATCTTGACCTTCTTGCCTTCAATCAACTTCAATAACGTTGATTGTGTTGAGTAGTGAAATGATTCTAATCTTGTGCCTGAATTATGAGAAGATGCGAGTTTATCAATTTCGTCTATGAAAACTACGCCCTTTTCAGCAAGTCCTGTTTCACCATTAGCTTTAGAAAGTAAATCTGCAATACAGCTATCTGCATCTGAACCTTGAAAGCCAGTAGGAGAAAATGAAGTTGCATCCCCTGAAACAAAAGGCACTTCAAGATGTTCTGAAATTGTATTAACAATTAAAGTTTTACCTGAACCTGATGGACCTAAAAACAAAATATTTTGCTTTTCCATATTCTTAGGCATCATAATATTGCGAAGATGTTCGTATACTGCTAAAGACAATCTTTGCTTAGCATAATCTTGTCCAACAACTTTTTTCTCAAGCACATCATATAATTCTTGTGGAGATGTTCTCTTAAGTCTAAATTTGTTTACTCCAAATAGATATCTTTTTGAAAGAGGAGCTACTTCAGATATTTTCTCTTTTAGTGAAAGAACAGAAGCTTCATCGTCAGCATTTAAAATAAGAGACAGTATGTTTGAATGAACCTGAAGTTGTCCAAATTTATTGCCAGTAACATAACTTTTGTAACAAGAAGAACACAAAGGAAGCTTCAATAATTGTCCAGACATTATTTCAATTTCTGTCAAAACTTCTTTGGTTGCATTTTGGTCGCAAAAATTACATTTTGATTTGTTAGATTTCTTTAGCATACTCCTAATTATACACTTAGAAACAGGATATAAGATACAAAAATCAGTAATAAAACATACCAACGGAGGATAAATATGGCAGTAATTGACAACAACTCACAAAACAGAGGCGCTGGAAAGTGGAAAATTCAAACATACAACCCTAGTTCTTTATTGGGGCCTATAGAAGGTGTACTATTGGTAAACAAAGATTTTTACACAATTTATAAAGATGAAAAAATGACAATTTGTTTATTCAATGTCCCATCACAAAATGTAGCTTTTGCATACAACGAGATACACGTACAAGATTTAATAATATGTGGTACAGACTACTAAACAGTAAAGATAAAGATAACCCATCTTATGAAGTGAAACTTATTGCTGCTGAGGCTGATAAGTTAATACGTAAGAACTTATTTTTAAAAACAAAATATAATCCAACAGACTTAGAAGTTGATAGAGCAATTACTAGGTTGTTTGATCATTTAATTGAAAAATACGATTCAATTGAAAATGTTAGAAACCATTCTAAAGGATTCAGCTTATTTTCTTTACTTGAAAAAAATGTTGAAGAATTATTTGGCACCAAATAATGAAAAGTGAATACCCAATCTGACATTTCCAATAAGATAATTAAATGCTCTCAGGAAAACAAATTGGAAATCCTAATATCACTGAGAGCTTTTTTATTGGGGCTTGAAGATTGTCCTTGGTTTATTTTTTTCTCAAATGATAATAAATCAGAAATAATCAAAAAAGCGAACAAGAAAAATTTACAATATTACAAAAAGATAAACGAATCCAATTTACGAAAGATACAAATAAAACCTATTGATATTTTTTTACTTCCAAAAAATAAAAAAAATCAATTAATTCAAATGTTAGATTCAATCATTTTAAATTGTGATTGTGAAATAATATTTGACAAATTAAGATCAAGTCCATTTAATGATGATGAGTTACTTGATTTTATATTGGAAAATATTGAAGATTTCAATGATGAAATTATTCAAGTTTTTGATCAAAGAAGTTTAGCAAAAAACAAGTTATTGAAAGAGGCTAAAATAACTAAGTTCATATACAGCTCAAGTTTTTCAATTTCCAGAAAAAATAAAATTATTGATTATTGGAAAAACTTATGGGGAATGCCTGACAAATATCAAGCACAATCTATAGTTGACCAAATAATCATAAGATGAACGCATTTTTAACATTTTCAAGACTTAAAAATGAAGAAATACACTTACTGGGAATAAAAAATCCAGAAAATGTTTCTGTATTGTCGTCTTGTAAATTACGTTCAGGACAGCCAGTGTTATGTGTCATTGAAAGGCTAAATATTATAGCTTTTTACTTAGTTGATAATGATGGTGAACTTTATCAAGTTTATGGCAATAAAGATTATTTATTTGACATTAATCAAATAGATGATTTTTGCCTTATAAACTTGTCCAAATACAACTATATTCGTAACTTGCTTATGAATATGTTCGATTGCATTTCTATATCAGAAGCCGTCGAGTACGTCAATATATTTGAAGATTTAGAGGATTTGATTTTTTATAACTATCTGCATACTGAAATAAATTACATTAGCCTTAAGAATGCAATAAAAAAAGAAATAAAAAAATCTATGTTGAAATTTGAAATTAAATCAAGATTATTATCAAAACTTGATACTATGAAAAATCCTCAAAATAAAATACTGAAAAAGAAAATTGATATAGATTTATCAGGATACTCTATTAACATCAATACCTTTGTTCAATAATCTCTGAACTTCTGCTTCATTAAAAGCTTTAGCAGAAAGTTCGCAAGCTCCACAACATTCTTCAGATCTTTCCCAAACTCTTCTACCATCTTTTAATCCTGGTTGCGAAAGAAAGGGAAGTGTTTTAACACGACATCTACAATTGTTATGAAGAGGTGGAAGTTGAAGCCCTGCTGTAGGATCCTCAGTCATTTGTTCAACTTTTTGTTCTAAATCTTGTGGAGTAAACTCATCTTCAGGTGTTGGATCTTCTAATTCTGGTTCTTGAATCTCAGGTATTTCTAGGGGAGTTTCATCTGTAATAATCTCTTCATCTTCTCCAGAAAATTGGGATATTTGTAAATCTCCTGAAATAGGCAAACCAAAGATGTTGAATTTTTTTGCTTGTCGATACCACATATTTATTTTATTCTCTTTTCTTTTATAAATCACTTATGTCTAATGAATTCGATCCTAAAAAAATAATTGATTTTGAAAAGGATTATTATAATCTACTTGATCTGGATAAAGATTCATTTCCACCAAATAAAACAAGAGACGATAAAGTAAAAGTTTCAAAATTACTTGAATCATCTTTTAGAAAAAAAGCTAGAACTTGCCATCCTGATTTTGGAGGAAGCAAAGAAGATTTTTTAGATATTGTAAGAGCAAGAAGAATATTAGAAGATCCTATCCTTAAAAAAATATATGATCAAGGATTTTTTGAAGAATTTAATTTGGAAAATATTAATTCTGGTTTTGAAGTAGATTGGACAAAAATAGGTAATTATCGTAAGGGAACCCCAGAAGACACTATTGGTTTTAGTATATATCTGAAAATTTGCGATAAAGCAAAACAACTAAATATTGTTCCTGCCTTCTATCCATCGTCAAATGAACACAACTACGAATGGGATTTTGTTATTTTAGATTCAGATAAGAAAAAACTTGTTATTTCAATTGTCAATGATGAGAATGAAGTATTAAGACTTACTAACAGCTCTAATATTGAAGAAAATTTGCCCTTTAAGATCTTTATTTGTATCCCTAAAACTGGATTGTCTTTTCAACGTCAAGACAATATGATTTTTAATGAAAATGGAAAGATAATGGCTAATGGTCAAATTATGGGAGTTTCATATAATGATCAAAATTTACTTGAATCTACTACGTTAGAAGTAACTCACAAATATATTGAAGAATCTTTAGAAGAAGACTTATTGCTATTTAAAGATGGAAAACTTAACAAGCTTTCTTCAAATAACGAAAAAACAAAATGGCTTGATAGTGAACAAATAAAAAGAATTGATAAAGAAAAAATATCTGAAATTTTGAACCTAAGATCTTTTGTCTTTCAAAATAATGAAAATGCTGCTGACTTTTTAGACAACATAACAAACAAAAATACAATCAAACGCAAAAATGACAAACCCCAACTGCCTATATAGTAGGTTTACAATCTAAGTAGTAGGAAATACATACTATGGTTTCATTTTTATACTAATGCAAGGAGACCTATTTTGGCTAAGCATATTTATATCATCGACACTTGTGTACTTTTACATGATCCCCTTGCTCTTTACAAATTTGGTGAAAACGATATCTACATTCCTCTAGCAGTAATTGACGATATGGATGACATCAAAACAAAAAAAGAGAATGTTGGATGGGCAGCTAGAGAAGTTTTTAGAAATCTTGAACATTACACTCTTACAGATTTACTTAAGGGTGTTAAAATAAACGACCTTGGTGGAAGATTATTTGTTTACAATACAGAATCTCCATTACTTAAGAATGAGAGACCAAATATTGTTAAGGTTCATTCAGATAATGCAATTATTGAATGTTGCTTAGCTCTAAAAGCATCTAACCCAAGAAAAAAAGTAGCAATCATCACTAAGGATACTGGCCTAAGAATCAGAGCTATCACCTGGGGTTGTGCTGCTGAAAATTACAGAGCGGATCAACTTCTTGATGAACAGTTTACAGGAATTAGAACAGTCACTATTTCCAATGACAATGATTGGAAAAACTTATGGGCTGATTTTGATCTTGAAGCTGACAAATTGTCTCAAGATACAAAAAATATTTTAGGAGAATTGTTTCCTAATGAATTTATCTTTTTTGAATACGGGGACAAAATTTGCCCAACACTATACAGAAAGGGTATTTTCAAGATTCTTAAGGATAAGTCAAACTCAAAAGAAACAAAAGGCTATTCTGGAGTTCAAGGTAAAAACTTAGAACAAAGATGTGCTTTGGAAATTCTTTGTGACTTGGGTATTCCTCTTGTTACATTATCGGGTAAAGCTGGAACTGGTAAATCTTTCTTAGCTCTTGCAGCAGCATTACAAATGATCAATGATGGTATTTATGACAAGATTGTTGTTATGAAGCCATTGATAGCAGTTGGTGGTAAAGATATTGGCGCTCTTCCTGGTGACAAATTTGAAAAGATTTCAGCTTGGTTAGGTCCAATTAAAGACAACATTGATCAAATTTTAGGATCAAAATCATTATCTGCAAGCAATATGTTTGAAGAAATGGTTCGTGATGGCATCATTGAAGTAGAAGCTATGGCTTTTATTCAAGGTAGGTCCATTCCTAGAAGTATCATTCTTTTAGATGAAGCTGAAAACATTTCACCAAGAGAAGCAAGAATGGTTGTTGAAAGATGTGGAAAAGACAGTAAAGTTATTCTTCTTGGAGATCTATCTCAAGTTGAAAATCCTTACCTTGACGCTAAATCAAATGGTCTTTCCCACGCTATATCAGGTGGAAAGAAAAACGATTTAGTAGCATCAGTTACATTAACAAAGGTTGAAAGATCAGAGTTAGCTGCGGTAGCTAGCGAAATTTTCAATAGACCTGAGTCAAGAAGAAACTAAAATATGATGGTTGTATCGTAATGTCACACGCACTTATTTGGTCAGAAATTAATTCATCGAACTCAACTGAAACTTACAGGGAAATTTCAAGAGTTGGTTTTGGAACTAATGTCTCAGAAACTTGGACAAAAAAATTATTCAAGCTCAAGTGGATCAATTCAAGTGTGGAAGATGTTAAGCTTTGGATAGATCACGAATACGCAGATGTTTACACAGGGTCGCATTATCCTACAATAAAAAATACAGATGGATTAAAGCTTCTCTCAGATTTGGGATTCGATTTACGATTCACAATATTTGACTCATTTACTATTAGTGATCTTCCAAATGCTGATGCTGCAACTACTTCAAACCTATCACTTACCTCTATAGGAGGTGTTAATAGGCTTACTACTACCAAATATGTAGACGGAGTAGCATTAGATGTTAATAAGCTTGTTTTAGTTAAGGATCAAACAGATCTAAAGCAAAACGGATTATATAAAATATTAACATCGTCAGGAAGCGGAACAGTTCTTCCAGTTACAATTGAAAATGTTCTTACTGTTGGAAAGATTGTTTCTGTCGGAAGTTCTTCTTTTTACGCATACAATGACTACCTGACTCCATTTCAAACTGTTGCTGCTGGAACAACAGAAATTACTTGGGTAAGTAGAACTAATAGATATCAATTATCTGATGTAACTTGTGCTACTACTGAAAATCTGTTTACTTCTGGAGCAGGACTTACAGTATCAAGCATTACATTAGATAATCGTACATTAGTCTTGAACGATAGAGTTCTTGTTAAGGATCAAACTACAAGGTCGCAAAATGGAATTTACTTTGTAAGTTCAACAAGAAAATCAAATGCTTCAACTATATACAATCCTTACACAAGCTCTTTAACAGCAGATGATTTTTGGGATACAGCATTAAATAATATAAACGCGAATAAGCCTGTCAGCGTTCAAACTATATTAGCTGGAACATCCAACACAGGCGCATATTTAAGATTTTTCTCAGCTACTGGATTAACAGGTGGAACTGCATCCACCTCCAATCTCTTGTGGACTGATGGTACTTATAACTACAACTATACTGCAACAGATTACTATTATGAAATAGGATCTGGAAGCACAGCAATCTTTAGGATTGAGTCTGGAGTTCTGTTACAAACTGCTTCTGTTGTATCAACCGGAAATGGAAATACAGCTGCCTTAAGTGTTGGTAATAGATTGTTAGTAAAATACTCCTCTACCCCCGCAGCAAGTGGAATTTATGTAGTTTCGTCAGTAGGCTCGTCTAATGTTTGGACTAGAGCAAATGACTTTGATACATCGAGTGAAATTAGACAAACAGTAGTAAAAGTTTCAAATACTGTCAACTCTATAAATGGAAATATTTTTTACTTAGGTAAAACAAACACATACAATAATAATTTCTCTATCAACTATGACCCAATAACAGTTCAAGAAAGATTCTACCCATACACATATTCACCAGTCTCAAATCTTATTAATTCAAATATAAGTAGCTTTGCATCTGTTAATGAAAAGTTATTTGCAACATCTGCTATAGGTATTACGCAAAGAGTTTTAGTGACTGGGCAAAATACAAAATCACAAAATGGAATTTATCAAGTTTCAGGAGTTTGTGATGTAGTATTCGGATTAGATTTTTACTCTTCATACAATGTAGAAAGAGGCTCTTTAGCAATAATAAACAATGGTACTACTGGTGCTGGTACATCTTATTTCTTATATGCTCCAGGTACTACTTCATCTGCAGGAGCTGTGGGTGTTACATTTGTTAATATCACAAACGCTCCTACAGTTATTGCAAGAGCTGAAACAACTCAAGACAAATTCTCATCAGGGTATTTTATCCCTGGAGATTTTGATGTAAATGTAAGCTTGGGGACAACTGTTTTAGTAAATACAAGTAATGATTTGATCAATGGGCTTTATTATGTAAGTTCAATTGGAGAATCAAGAAAAAGAGTATTTGATTTTGCAGATGGCTTGGTAAACTGGTCAAAAGACATCTTGACATCTGTGCTTACTAATAACACAGATAGTACATATTTTATTTCTCCTAATCTTAAGAAACAAATTCAAGGCATTTATCAAGCAAGTTCTATTGCCTCAACACACTATGGAGAAATATTTGTACCTGAGATAGTATTACCATCTTCTCCAAGTTATGAAAATTTCTTTGGTATAGATGGTAAATCAAGTTCATTCTTGCAAGAAATAGATATCGATTGGTATGAACAAGATTATCAAAAATATAATGTAAGAGCTATCTTCTACAACTCAAGTGCTAATATACCAACAACAACTGGGACAGCTATTTCAAGCTTAGTTCGCCAAAAAGGTGGTTCAGGAACAACACTAATCCAACCATTTGAAAGCATATTGGTATTTGTTAGCTCTGGTTCTGCATCTACTCACGTCAAGAATGGTATTTATAGACCAAACTATACTGGTATTGGTAGTGTATATTTTACTGCACACGAAGATTTTTATTACACAACAAAATTTGAATCTGGTACTAATAGAAAATCATTAGCATCTCCATATGAAAGACCTACATTAGTAAATGTAGATTATGGATATTTTGTAGCAGGAACAGCTCTTTCTGTTGATAGAGCTTATATGCAATCAGAACTTGGAATAAGAGGTGGATTTACTGGAACTTCTTACATAAATGCTGATGATGATACTGTGTTAAACTCTGGATCTGAAATTTATATCAGAGATTCAGAAGTAAGAATTACAACAGAATCAAACAATCTATCCAAGCTTCCTAGAATTGCTCCAATACAACATTTATTGGAAGCTGATACGACTAGAGATCAAGTTAGTGGAGATATGGTTATAGTAAAGAGAGGGTCTTCATTAGGCTCAACTATACCATCTGATGCAAATGTTTATAATTTCGAGTTAGAAGATAGAGTCTTCTATTATGTATCATCTGAGGATGAGCACAATTCAACTGTCAGGAAAAGCACAAGTGGTGTTTATCAGATAGTTCATATTGATGGAAACTCTAACTATTACTTAAGAAAAGTGAAATACAATAGTGTAAACGGACATCTTGACTACGCTAAAAGATTAGTAAGCTTATCATCAACAGGAAGCTCAATATCATTAGCAAGAGAAGATAGCCCAACAAATCAATACTATTGGTCATCTAATAACTATCCTGATTCATTATTAGATGTATATGTTGTTTCTACTGGCAATACTGTAATCAACAAAACCTATAGCACTGACTATACTGTAGATTCAAAAAATGGCGCTTTATTGATCAGTGGAAGTGGGTGGACTGGAACTGTAAACGTTTATCTTTACAGAGACACAACTATCCCAAAATACAATCAAACTGCAAAACAATTATTCAACAGATATCATTATGTTCCTCAAGTTTTAAAGAATAGAACTTTTGTAAAGAACTCATCTGCTAAAACATCTGCAGGGTTAAATGAAGACAACTCCTACTTCCAGATTGTAAATAGTATTGGAACTGCTACTACTACAGAAAAGAAGTTTAACAGAGATAGAAGTTCTTGGATCAAGCAGTTTAATTCGGCTAAAAACTACACATCTTATATCCACAATATATTTGAATCAGATTCAACTTCAAATTATTTCTTTACACAAAGATTATCAAGTGATGGATTTACAGTAAGTGCAGGAACAGCAAATACTTCTTTCTTTACTAGTGTAGGAACTGATCCAGTAACAAAAACTAATATTGGGCTTTATTATGGAGAACTTTATCTTGAGAAGATTATTAACTCAGGAACAGGAGCTACATTAACAGCTTGGTATAGTGGACTTGGATTCTCAGCAGATAGTAATGTACTTGTTCTTACTAACAAAACAACTTCATCATATAGTGATAAAATCATTGATTTAGCATATCAAAGTAAATATTACAATGATAAAGGTGTTTTAGTAACACACGATAAGACTGGTAAAAAAGATCAAAAGATTTTTAAATTCAAGAGATCCGAATATTCTCGTGTTGGACTTGGATACACATATAACTTTGCTGGAGCTGCTTTTACTAGCATTTATGTTTCAGTTCAAAACAGTGCTGGCGTAGGAACATATTGTTTATATTATGACCCAGCAAGCACAAATGTGTTAACTTCAAGCAGATCTTGGATAGATATTTCAACTAGAGCTGTATATAACTGTGCTGTAGGAACAACATTTAGTGCTTCAAGTTTCAATGATCTTTCTCAAAGCGTATTCTATCCATTAGGAGCTCCTGCAGGCTATAGTGGTACTGCAATCACTGCTTACATTGATGGATATAAAATCAACGAAAACGAATTGGTAGTTGTTAAGACTCAAAACGATAGTTCTAAAAATGGTATTTATTCTGTTGTTCAGAATACAAACTGGATATTAGATAGGGCTGAAGATCTTAATGCAAATAGCGAAGTTTATTCTTTAGGGCAAGTTTCCTACAATGATAGAACCTTTGAATTAGTTCCTCCATCTATTGGTGGTACTTTCTACAATTTAGGTTCATCTGCAATGAATGCTCACTTGTACTGGAAGCAATTGCAAGCTGATTATGTAATGGATGTAGTAGGAATATCTACTGCAAATTACACACTAACATCTCTTCCTGATTCTATTAATGGTATTGGTGTTTCTGATGGTGATAAAATTTTCTTATATGCACAATCATCAGAAGCAGAGAGATATGTTGCAAGATATAAAACAACAAACATCCCTACTTTATCAAGAGTAAACAGTGGTTCTGGAGTTACTCAATTCCAAATTGCAAGTCTTTATGTTAATGACAGTAACAGAAATAAATCTTACGAATTATACTTTAACCCAAGCAATACTACTGTTGGAAGTGACAATATAAGCTGGTTTGAAGTAGGATCTATTTCTAACTTTACAGCTTGCGGATTTGCAACTACTGGTAACATAAACTTGGGACAATCTATCAATATATTTGGTATTCAAAAGGGTGATAGATTGTTAGTCAAAGACCAATCAGACAAAAAACAAAATGGAATATATGTCATTGATGAAAATATTTCATTCTATTTAGATAGGCACGAATCTTTATCTAAAAATTCTCAAATATCTCTTACTAAAAGAGTAAATGTCATAGGTGGTAATACAAATTCAGGATATTATGGATTAGTTTACGATGAAGCTATAACAAGCCCAGGTATTGGAATAACACCTATTTATTTTGCCCTTGTAAATCAAAATCCATATGCAACTGATGTAAAAGTTGCATCAAATTCTAACATAAACTTATCAGCTCCACAAAGTACGATAGATGGTATTTATTTATCCAAATACGACCGTGTTCTTGTTAAAAATCAAACCGATAAGACTCAAAATGGAATTTATGTAGTAGCAAGTATTGGATCAACAAATACTTGGGCTAGAGCTACAGATTTGGATTCAAGCACAGAAGTAAAACCACAAATTACAGTGTTTGTTGGATCTGGTACAACTTATTCTGACTCAAGTTTCAGAATCAAATTGCCAACTCCTAGGACATTAACAAACACTCAAACAACTCAATATATTTTGGGAACTGATAATATTGAATGGATAAGTACTGAGAATGACGCTAATTATGATAGTTCACCAGATACTTGGCAAGAAATTAAGTCAGGTTACGCTAATGCAGTAAATTTGGGAAATGCAAACCTTGGAATTGAACAAACTTCAAGAAGCAAAACATTTGGATTAGCAATTAAAACTCCATCTGTTACAACGCTTACTACTAACAATATTACTGCAAATGGACAAGTAAGAAATATAAAATTGAAAGTTGAATACAAAACAGTAAAAGACTAGTAAAGGGAAAACTAGACGCAACTTCAAAATATACATTAACCATTTATCAAGAGAGATAAAATATGCAAAACTTAGAGGCCCAACTTCATTACTTACTAGAAGACATTGCACCAGATGTACATACTTCAGAAGATTCTGCTAAAATCATAGCAGTAGCATCTTCTTTGGTTACAAAAAGATACAATGCTAGAAAGATGACCAAAATTAGCTCAAGACAACTTGAAGCTCATATGACTGATGCACTTTTACAAGCAATGGGAACATTAGATGCTTGGAATTATGAAAACGATACAGATTACTTTGATGGTAGAGGCCTCTCCAATAATCAATTAATTCAAAGAGTTGCAAAATCCATAAAGCCTGATCGATGGAAAAATATGGACATCCTAAATCCAGAAGATCTTGATATTAATGAAGATCCAGAAATTTCATCAAAAGTAGAAATTGAAAACGCACAACAAACTTCGGAAGTTTACAATACTCCTGGAAGAGGCAGACATCGTTCAGATTTTTCTAAAAAAACTTCAACATAATGAAAAGATTTACTAAAATAGCTATGCCCCCTGATCCAATGGGAATGGGCGCTCCTATGGGCGATCCTTTAGCTATGCCTATGGCTGGAGCTATGGCTCCTCCTCCGCCTCCACCACCAGGCCCTAAAGTAATTAGACAACCTTTAAAAAACTTAGGTTTGATTTTGGCTGATGCTGAAATTGAAAAAATGGTTATGGAAGAAATGCAGTTCAATGTAATTGAACTTGCTAATCATATCTGGCAAATGTATGGCGGAAACAAAGAGGGTGGAGTTGATCCAGAAAAAACTGGCAAGCGAACTGATGACAAAGAAGCTGAAGATAAAGAGTTAGAGACAACTAAAGATACAAGATGGGAAAGATTACCAACTGATCAAACCCTTGAAGATCTTGAGATTACTCTTGACGACTTAGCAAATGCTGTAAAGTTCATTACGTTTGGTTTGGCAAAAAACAAAGGCAAAGAACAAGGAGCCGCTGGTGGCGGTGGTGGAATGCCTGGGTTAGCTTCAAGAAAGCTTGATATAATGGTCAAAATTGCAAGAAATCTTGACCTTATAGGTCTTTTTAGTGTAGCTGATCGCATAATGTAATAAAATAGCAAAAAAAGTAGTTTTTTGGTATAATGCTGTGATAAAGTAAATCACAGCATTTTTTTATGCTTGAAGGAAAGCAAATGGCAAATCAATACAACGAAGACTCCATTCAGATTTTGGAGAGTCAGGAAGCAGTACGAACACGTCCTGCTATGTATATTGGTGATACTGGTAAGAGGGGACTTCACCACCTTGTTTGGGAAATTTTAGATAACAGTGTTGACGAGCATATGGCTGGGCATTGTTCTAAAATTGACGTTATTGTTTCTAAAGACAATCGCACACTTACTGTAATTGATAATGGTCGTGGCATTCCAGTAGCAGTAAAACAAGAGGATCCTAAAAAGCGATCCACTCTTGAGATAGTATTGACAGAACTACACGCTGGCGGAAAATTTGGCGATGATGGATCAGGTTATGAAGCATCTGGTGGCCTTCATGGCGTTGGTGCTTCTTGTGTAAACTTTCTTTCAGTAAATCTTGATGTTGAAGTTTGCCGAGAAAAGAAGAAGTATCAATTATCTTTTGAGCGTGGAATTCCAGTTTCATCAGTAAGCGAAGTTGGAACATCTACATCAACAGGAACTAAGATTACTTTTACTCCTGACTATAATATCTTTGGACAATTTCCAGTTGAAGATGCTTTTCGAGAAGTTCTTGTAGATGATTTTGAAATTGATGAAGTGTTTGCAGAATGTTCAGGTAAGTGGCGTAAAGCTCTTATCAATGGACCAGTCAATGGTGTTATTTTCTTCAATATTTTCAAATCTACTAATTTGAGTGAACAACAACTAGATATTATTTATAAAATCTGGAATAAGCGCTCAAACGATAATATTCATTTTGATGAAACAGTCTTGGTTCGCCGTTTGAAAGAAACTGCTTATCTTAATGGTGGTTTGAAGATTGTTTACAAGAATGAACACACAGGAACCAAAGAAGATTTCTTCTACGAGGGTGGAATTGCTGATTACGTAAGTTATCTTTCTTCTACTCGTTCAAATCCTTATCCATCAAAGCCATTTTATTTTGAGAATAAGTCTGGAAAAGTAAATGTTCAAGTTGCATTCCAGTACTCAGAAGATGATGATGAAACAACCTATGCATATGCTAACAACATTAACACCTGTCTCTTATACACATCTCCGAGCCCACGAGACAGGCAGAAATCTCGTATGCCGTCTTCTGCTTGAA
>ENA-OSIY01000138-OSIY01000138.1-marine-metagenome-genome-assembly--contig:-NODE-138-length-40403-cov-17.985791_pt1 | contig 40403 bp, 71 predicted proteins | sample MGYA00237884_ERZ534233 | MGnify/ENA primary metagenome ERZ534233 (study PRJEB26412, sample SAMN06343840) | marine metagenome | isolation source: estuarine water | place: USA: Columbia River Estuary... | reverse complement strand
TTGTAAAGTGGTAATCATAAGTGTTGATTTTATTGGTTAATTACCACTTTAGTTTCGTATGTCCAGTAGTTAGTAGCTATTTTACCATCGGAACTATCTTATAAATTTTAGAATGTTTTGGTAAAAAAAACGGACGTTTTGATTCAATTCCTGTTTTATTTATTCTGTTAAAATAATACATCCAAGATCTATCATCATTAATTCGAGAACCTAAAAAACGAACGGCAAGTTCTTTGCTTTCTTTTCCATAATCTCTTGATTCCCAAAATACCTTTACAAAATCTCCTACTTGAATTTCACTGTTTTTTAAAAAAGCAGTTCTAACCTCTTTTAGTTTTTGGTAATATTCCTGACTTAATTTATTTTCAAATTCTATAATTTCTTCTTTTGTCATTTAAAGATATTTGAGGTTAAAAAAAACAGCCACTAACAGCTAGTAAGCAATAGTCGGGCATCGTGATTAATTTATTAATTTTTTGTACTTGTTATTATTGTTTTCGGCTCGAATAATTGTGATCTTTAACCCCAACCATCGCCTACTAGCGAAACGTTATAAGCCATTTTACGACCAAAGCGTTAACGATGACTTTTCCATTAAAGTTTTACCAAAACCAAACTCCTCTATTTCTTTATTGTAAGTCAAAATTTCAGTTTCCCATTCTTTGGCTTGTGTAAAAAATTCTTTTTTAATCTCAAACCCAAAACCTTTTCTTTTTTTGTTTGCAGCAGCAATTAATGTACTTCCAGAACCAGCGCAAGGATCAATTACTACATCGCCTTCATCTGTAAAAATTTCAATCAATTTTTCAATTAATTTAACAGGTTTTTGTGTTGGGTGTATTTTTCTAATTAAAGGACTTGAAATATCGTCACGCTCCCAATCAATGCAATTAAAAATCATTTTGCCTTTGTTTCTAAACTTTGGTAAGCGTTCACGATAAAATATTAAACCATATTCGCAATTACCAACAACTTTCATATTTGCTTTTAAAACTTGTGCGGAGAAGTTTTTACGAAATACTAAATTTATATAATTGTTCAAACCGTATCTTTTTGCTAATTCAATTAAATACATTTGTTGGTCAAATGCACAAAATACAATCATACAAGGTGCATCTCCTTTTTGTCCTGGTTCGCCTTCTTCCGATTTTTTAGGCTTTGTTTCAGCTTTTAACATTGTGCTACAAAAGTGCATAAATTCCGCAGGTCTAAAATCCTCATCGGTATCAAAGAAACTTTTACCAGCTAATGCACTTTCGCCATTTGCGTTGTCTCCATCTTTATACCACGCAGGATTAGAAGCATAGGCATTGTTTCCTAAATTATAAGGAATATCAGCTATAATCAATTGTGCTTTTGGTATTGCATAGCTTTTGTAATTCTGAAAATGGTCTCTGTAAATCATATTTTTTTTTAGTTTGTGCCAAGAAAAAACGGCTTATAACAGCGGTTTTAAGAAATGGCGGTTTTGGTTATTAATTTAAACATTGTGTGTACTTTTGTGTTTTGGCTTAACCGAAAGTTTTGGCTTGTCAATCCGCCACTTCTTAAAGCCACAAAACGTTAGCCATAATACTACGTAACGTTTTCAAAAAGACCTTTATCTATTTTAAGACGTTCTTTTATTATGGAGCAATATTCTTCGCTCATTTCTGAAGCAATCCAATTGCGTTTGTTTATAATGCTCATTTTAGCAGTTGTTCCAGAACCTGCAAAGCAATCATAAACAATATCATTTTCATTACTCCAAGACAGTATATGGTCATTTGCTAATTGTTCAGGGAATACAGCAGGATGATTTGTTTTATCATTAAAACCCACCGTATATTTCCATATATTATTTCTTGGAGAAAATTCAGGAACAGGCTTTATATTATTGGTTTTAACAAGCTCTCCTTTTTTATTATATTGGGTATTATTTCCCCAATTTGTAAAACCAGCCCATTTATTTTTTTTATCTGAAATCAAATTACATTTTGGTTTCCCTTTGCTAAACACAAACATATATTCAAAAATCTGCGTATATCTATTCCCGTTTCTGTTTGCGGGAAAGGCACTTGAATTTTTTTCATAAATCATTGTATCGTGTAAATTAAACCCACATTCCATAAAAAATAAAGCCTGTTTAAATGAACTTCCTGTTTCACTTCCTTTCACAACCGCATCGCCAACAACCCAAACCACAACACCACCTTTTTTAGTTATTCTGTACAATTCTTTTGCAATTTCTTCAAAAGGAAATGAATAACCATTATAAGTCCTTAATCCATCATAAGGCGGTGATGTTACAGTTAAATCAATGAAGTTATCAGTAATTTTCGCCATAGTTTCTAAACAGTTTTCATTATGAATTTTGTTTATCAAATCCGTACTATGGCTAACACTCGCTATAAGTAATGGCGGTTTTTCGTTTATATCGTTTTCAATCATATTTTAGTTTTTAATAATTAAATTTTTCGTTTCATAATCCGCCACTACTCATAGCGAGGAACCGTTAGTGGCAAGCTTAAACGAGCCACTTGCCATCAGAAAACAAGTATTTCCCATCAAGCATCAAATAAAAGTCTTGAAAGAAAAACCAATTGTACTTTTTCATTTTTTCAATGTCTGTTTTCAATTCGGCAACCGTGTCAAAATGTGCCGTTGTAATTAAATTCCAAATACCACTTTCTTCATCTTGCTCATAAGAACCACAACCTCCATCACTGAATCCAGTAATTTCTTGAAGTCGGGATTTTCGATTATAGAAAGTTTGTTCCGATTTTGCTTTAATTAAAAAAACACCTTCGATATAATCATCTTCTGAAAAGCCTGCCACTAACACATTATTGTCGCAAGTGGCGTTTTGGTCTTGAACTGAATTGTCTGTTTCTGTTTTCATTTTTCTGTCTTTAATTTAAAAATTAGTCTTTATTTAGTCGCCACCTGACGACAATAATCAACCGTTATAGGTCAGTTTGCTCAATATTTCCGTTACAATCTCGACAAATCTTCCTATCTAAGTCATGGTATGGGTCTTTAGGTTTTGGTATTACACAATCGCAAACCGAACCTATAACACCAAATAAACGCAATAAATGTTCCTTTGCTTCATTGGTGGTCATGCTACCTTCCCGAAGGTCTGATGCTATACTTAAAATTTCTTCTTTCATATAATTTACTGCGTTTATTTGTTATCCGTTATAAGCCATTTAAAGCCTTAACTATCTTGTTCGCCATTTCATTACAGTATTCTTCTCCGTTATCATAAACCAAATGGCAAACTACTTTATTCATATCATTATCTATAATTGCGAATAAAGCAAAGTCCGATAATATCATTTTATTAATAGAAAAACGGCTTATAACAGCGGTTTTGTCGCATTGTGGCACTTGGGTATTTTTTGAAAGTTCAGGCATAATTTTAAATTTTAGTTATTATTTGTTAAGTTTGGTCTTAAATCGCCACAACGACGACAAAGCCGAGAACCGTTAGTAGCAAGTGCTACCTAATGTGATATGCACGATTATAGGCTTCTACTAAATCTGAATTTTTTTTACATTCTTTATAAATGTTTTCTAATAAATTAGTTTGTTTTTTCTTTTCTTCAATAATTTGAGTAATACCAAAGAAATTTTGAATCCATTTTTTCATTACGCTTTTTTTGTTTTAACCCGCACCAGCCACTAACAGCAGTCTTGAGCTAGTGGCGGTTGGTTTTGTACTTATCCGCTACTGAAATAAAGCCCCGAAACGTTATAGCTAATTGCTACCACCACGTTCTAAAACGACTTTCACAATTAGAAAATCATTATTTTCAAACTTACTTTCTTTTTTTTGCGAGAAAGTGTAAAGCAAATTTTTCTCTTGTTTTTCATCAAATCCAATGCTGCTGCAAAGAATAGGTAAAGAACCGAATAATCTATATTGCTCGGTTTCTTTGTTTTTTAAAATAAATGGCATTTTATTTCCAGTAATTAAAAGAAGATACTGCATTTTTAAAGACAGGGTTTTTTTCTTCATTAACTCCGTATAATCTCAATTCTTCAATTAATGCAGAACACTTAGTTCTATAATCAATAAACATTTCTTGACCTTTTTTTGAAGAATCATTTTTTAGATTGCTCATTGTTTCAACCATTGATTCAAGACTTTTTTGTTTTTCTAATATAGTTTTCATAATTTTTATTTTTACAAAATAACTTCGTTGTTATTTCTTTAGCAAATATATAACTTATTTTCTAATAAACAATACTTTTTATAAAATATTTTAATTATTTTCTAAAACAACCGCAACTAGCTATAACAGCAGTTACACGCTATTGCTAGATTGTGATTAATTTAATGTTTGTTTTGTACCTTAAAGTCCCGTGTTAAACTAAAACGTCAGTACTATTATATCCCGCACTTCCCATACACGCAACCGTTATAAGTAACTTTCTCGAAAAACCTTGTTCATATATCGATGAATAGGTTCATAATTTGAGTTATTAGCGTATATGTTTTTTGGTCTAAATTCATAAACTCTATTCAATTCATCAAAAACACATATTAAGTTTAGTTTATCACATTCTTTGTTTAATTTGCCAATACAAAACCCGAAATCTTCCTTATCAGCGAAAGAATTCAGACTAATTTTTCTGTCTTGCTCAAATACAGCATCAATATATTTAGTAATTGTTTTTAATTTAGGCTTTAAAACCGTAAATATTTCCATTTTTTCTACAATTTCATAAGATATTTTCATAATAAAAGCTACTTATAACAGTGGTTTGGCAATATTGCCGTTTAGTTTTTCAGCGGAAAATCCGCAGTTAAATCATATTTATATTTTCAATTCACGTTCACGGTTCGGCAACATCGCCAAGCCACAAACGTTAGCCGATATATTCTAAAAGAAGAACATTTTGACAATAATTTTTAGCTTCTTCTAAATTATTTTTACAAATAAAATTACCAGCCATTTTTTTCATTTGATAAATTACAACTCCATATCCTGTAATTTCAATATCAAATAATAAAGTTTTGTCTAATCTACCTTCAAGTGTATTGTGAACTTTATCTTCTGTCCAAATTAATACATCGGCTAACACAGGTTTAACAAGATTGCCATTTTCGGCTGGTTCAATTGGTTGTTTTGTATTTGTTAACATAAGTTATTAATTTAAAGTTTTGCGAGTTTTTAAAGGCAACCTCGTGTAGCTGCGAACGTTAGTAGCAAGACTACGATTCGTCTTAATCAGAACTTTTTTCTGGATATTCTTTGTCAATTTGTTCTGTAAAAACTCTAATCATCATTTCTTTACTTATAATTCCTTCATCCATTAAATCTCTAAGTTTTTGATGTCCCATATCTTCATCGTTTTTTCTATCATAGTAACACATATCCATAAAAATATCGTGTACTGTTGCTTTTAGCCATTTTTCTGCTTTTTCTGTTGTCATTTTGTAGTTTTTATAATTAATATTCGTTTTAATAAATCGTCCAGCTACTAACACTCGCTTTGTGCTATTGCAAATTTTGTAGTAAATTGACGTTTACGGTTCTTTAGAACTTATACTTACGTAGTCGCTTAACTATGATTCTTAAATCGTGTAATTCCTCACTTGGTCCCGTAAATTGAGGATGTTTAAATTCTTGTTCTAGTTTTTTAAATTCAGGAGTTTCTTTTAGTTCTTGTTTTGAAAGTATAGCCATTTGCGCTAATCTTTTAGAACGTTCTTGTTGTTTTTGCAAAACATCATCAATTTTAAATGCTAATTTTGCTAAATCGTTTAAATGGTCTTTTTTAGTTTTCATAAGATATTTTTATTTTTTATAAGTTTTCACAAAAATTAAGAGCTTCAACGTAATTATTAAATCTCATATCCTTTTCTATAAGATTTGTAGTTTTTGGAAATAGTTTGTTATTTTTAATACAATCATCTCTGATTTCTTTTTTAGGAATTTCCTCAACAAAATAATAACAAAGTGACCGTACTAATCTAACGGCTCCTATTTCATCTTCAAAGATTTCTATTTCTGGTGTAGCTGATGGTTTTTTCATAAATAATAATTTTTAAAAGTTAGTAATAAAAGCACAAACGGCTAACAGCAGTTAAACTCGAACTGCATCTGAATGACTTGACTTTTAAATTTTCCATAATAAAATTCAATTTGTCTTTCAAATTCCGATTTTCCTGTATTTATATCTATTCCATCAAAACGAGCTGATTCAATATTCAAAATAGCAGTTATTAATTTGTACATACTTTCCGTTTCTTTATGGTATTGAATCAAATCCTTAACCATTTCTATTTTTCTTGTTGGTACTAAATCTGACCAATTAAAAGTGAATTTCTTTTTATCAATTTTAGACTTATCAGCAACTTCATACCACCAATGTCCGTAATTTTCAGGAGTTAATTTTAAATAGTTTAATATTCCTAATTCAACTAATTCAACTCCTAAACTCTTTGGGATTAAATCAAATTTTCCTTCCAAAAAAAGATGTAAATGTTTTATTTTATAATTCATATTTTCGTTTTCAAAGAAGATTTTAACACCAAATCATATTCTTCTGACATCTGTATTAATTTACTTTCTTTTGAAATTACAGCCAAAAAAGACTGTAACATTTCGCTTTGATTAGGGGTTAATCCTATTTGTAAAATTCTACCTGTTTCTGTTTGCTGGATTAATGCAATAGTTCCAACTTCTACTGTTTCAAATGTTGCCATAATTTTCGTTTTACAACCCGTACGGCCTATAACAAGTGTTTGGCAAAAAAGCGGGTTCGGTTTTTAATTTAAAGTTTGTTTTTTATTACCGTGTTCTTGGCTTCGGGAAAACGATAGTTTTTATTTGTCCGCTTCTTCGCCAAGCACCAAACGTTACAAGCAATATTACGATTGCGTTTCAAAATCACGAAACCAATCTTTATCTCCGTAATATTCTTTGCTGTAAAAAGTTCCGTTTTTAACTATTCCATCTTTCAATGAATATAGTTTTCCATTTCCACAGCACCAGTATTTATAATCAGCAACATAATTTAAAAACACATCAATTGTATTCATTAAATCTCTTTTTACCAATTCTAAATCGTATTCTCTACCTTCATCCCAACTATGTTGATAATCGCAACCTATTTTAATTACTTTGTTTTCGCCATCAAATCCTTTTTCTTTCGAATACCAAGTACAACCTCCTGCAAAGTCAATATTTGTAATTATATGATGTTTATGGTAAGGGTAGTAAACACGACCTTTCTCGTCTGCTTTTGCTTTTAACCAAAAACTATTCGGGTTATTTTCTCTGGGTATTCTACTCAAATGTAAAATCAAATAGTAAGTCCAATTATCTTTTTCGTAATCATCAAATCTATTTGGAGGAGTTTTAAAATTGTTTATTTCAAACGCAACACCTCTATAAGTTCCGTGCCAAATTTTAGTTTTTCTTTCAGTAATATTCATAATTTTAGTTTTAAATTGCCATACTGCTTGTAACAGCGGTTTTAAGAAATGGCGGGTTTAGTGATTAATTTAAAGTTGGTCTTGTATTTTTGGCAACAAGACAAAGCTTCATAACGTTATGAGCCATTTTACGACCAAAATCCTGACCAATATATTTTAAAAGGAAATTTCAATCTTTGCGTCCAAGTTTTACCAGCACTTTGATTTTCGCTATAAGCACAACATTGAGTATATCTACTGTAACCGCTTTTAGTTTTTAATATTTTTGGATTTACTTTTCCACAATTATCGCAAATAGTTCTACTTGTTAATTTATATTTCAAGTTCTTAAAAAAACGGTCTATAACAGCAGTCTTGAGAGATTGTGGTACTTGTGTATTTTTGTCTGTATTTTCCATAATTTATAATTTAGTTTGTGTTTGTTATTATTAGTGATTAATTTAAAGTTTAGGCAGTTTTTCGGCAACTGCTTATAGACACTAAACGTTAGTAGCAAGCGCTACTTTTCGTTTTCAAAACAACCTATATTTTCTAAATACAACTCAACTGTTTTCCAATCAACAAAAAGTCTTTCAGAAACTTGTAAATCATATCGTAAAGGACATCCTAAAGCGCTATCATCAATCATTAATTCCGCATAACTTTTTGGCGAAGTAGTCCAATTTAATTGTGTTGGGTTTTTCTGTATTCCATAAAGTTTAATATCATTTCTATTAAACCATTCAACCGCTTCTGTTAGAAATTTACCTGTGACATTTTGTATTGTTGGGTCAATTATAGGTTTTGCTTCTTCTCGGTCAGAACGCATTGTAAATAATATTAATTGATGTCCATTATCAACTAATCTTTTCAGTACTTTTTCAGCACCAATACTTTTTCCTACATTTGGAAATTCGTGAGTAACACAAGTTCCATCAAAATCAATGTTTATTGTCATAATTACATTTTGTTTTATGAACCGCACTAACCATAACAAGTGTTTGGCAAAAAAGCGGGTTCGGTTTTTAATTTATAATCTGTTTTGTGTCTTTAAAATTTAGGCTTAATCGAAAAATAGTGTGTACTTTTCCGCTTCTTCGCCAAGCACCAAACGTTGTGCGAAATACTACAGCCTGTTTTTAAACTTATTAAATGTGCTGTGTTTTAATTCAAACGCTCCTTTTTGCACTATTGCCCTATACCTTCTATCAGAAATCCCTATTTTAATACAGAATTCTTTTTTTTTTAGTTTTGATTTCTCGAATAATTCTCTTAGTTCTTTGTTCATTGTTTATTTGTTTTTATTTTCTTCTAATTGTTTTACTATGAAATAACCTGCTATAATTATCATCAATGTTATAAAATGAACATCTTTTTTACTTGTAAAAAATAAAATTTCTTGTGCCAATGCAATAATTAATAACGCTGTAGATTTTCTCATGTTTAGTTATTTTCTAAAGTTTGTAAACGTGTCATAATATATATTTTTAGTCTTTCGTTTTATTGCTGGTACAAATATAAGACAGGAATATTAATATACCAAACAAAAACATAAAAAAAATGCGAATTATTTTTCAAACTCGCATTTTCTAACTAAACCAAAAAAATTATATATAGAAACCTTTCCTTGAAACCGCAATACAAATATAGCTCTATTTTACTTTATGTGCAAATAATTTTATTACTGTATCTACTGAAATAAATCTTGCAAAGAATCTTAATACTGCGCCAGCGTTTGTTGTAGCCTTTGATTCTGAATATGTTTTAGCAGCATTGTCTAAAACGTTTTTTATTACTGGTGGAATTTCTTGTTTCATTATAAAGTATATTTTACTGTTTTAAATAATAGCACATCATGCGTGTGCATTTCTGGCATTCCTAAAACATTAACGCCTATATAAAAATAAACTGAAAACATTTTTTGATATATTCTTTTTCTCATTTAAAAGTGTTTAAAAGTGTTTAAAAGTGTTTAAATTATCGTTTTGCTGACTTCGGCAAAACGATAGATTCTAGTTAAACCTCGCGTTATTTACTAAAGTATAAATTAGATTCTTTTTCTCTACGTGTTACTAATCCTTTTACTATTTTTCCTCCTGCTCTAATCCATTTTTTAAACTCCGCATCAATTGTTTCATCATTCGGATTGGCATTAACTTTTTTCAATAAAGTAGAAGTGTATAATGCGCCAGTATTGTAATTGAATGAAACTAAAGCATTAAATTGATTTTGTGTTACTTCAACTTTTAGCATTGCACTAACTTTTTTAGCGAACCTGTCAGCTACTTCTTTATATATTTCAAAAGCGTATTCTTTGGTTATCGGACCATCTAATAAAGTCACTCTTTTGCCATTAAGGTAATAAGTATTACCATAACCTATTGTAGGAACTTTTGCAGAACATAAATAAGGCTTTAATGATAACCCCTCAAATTCGCAAATAAGCTTATAACCTTGTTCGTTTAGTTTCATTTTTTCTAAGTTTTTTTAATATCTTATCAATATTTTTTCTCATCAATTCCGATTCTTGTAAATAATTACTTTTATCAAAATTAAATAACAAAATAGGTTTTTCTCTTATAGCTAAACACATTCTATTTTTTTTGAAGTAATACTAAATTTTGTATAGAGTCTGAATATTTCTCGTTTACTTTAATTAAAAGCTCGTTAAAACTTCTTATTTCATTTAAATGCTCTTTGTATAGCCTGTCCCGCTCCGCTGTAAATTCAGCGTATAAACGTTCTCTGTCAGAAGCAGAAGTTTTTAATATATCTTGATTCACTTTAAATAAATAATAGATTACAAACCCAAAAGAAAAAGCTAAAATTATTAAAATTCCAGCTATTGTAGCATCATTCATACTTAATACCGTCTTCACTTCCTCAGGTGTAATCATGCTTTTAATCGTTTATCAATTTCTAAAATAAGTGTTAATGTCAAAAGTACGCAAAAAATTGTTATGACGTACCAAAAGTTATAGAATTTATCATCTATGTAATTACCTACTATATTGACTAAATTAATTACCGTCATTCCTATAGGAGCTAATTTTGTAAGCCAACAATAACTGCTGTAAGAAAAAATATAAATAAATACAATATTTGTAACTATCGAATAACCAGCTATATTACCAGCTACTACATAATTTAAGTCTACGAATAAAGACAAAATATCTACTCCTAATAAAATTATAGGGAGTAGATACATGTATTTTTTTAAAAAAAACTTCATTACGGTTTTGGTGGGTTCTTAATTCCGCCGCCTCCGATGTCTTCTTTGCCTGCAGAATCCTTGGCAGACAATCCAAATAACGCCACAATTGCAGAGCCTATAAAAATAGATAAATCATTATCAATCCACCCCTTAGAAGTAGCAAGCAACAATCCTGCTCCTAAAATTCCTAATACTGTTGTTTTCCAGTTCTTCATATTTACTTATTTAAAAATTAATTATTGATTTCTTACAATGGTCTTTTTCAAAAATATTTAAAAACTTACAAAACGCAAGCCCTATTTTTGTTAAAGTTCCTGCTTCTTGATTCTTACCTAAACAGCTAGATATTGTTTCACGTTCGTCTCCAAATTTATAACCGCCTTTTTTTATGAATAAAATGTTCCATAAAGCACGATAATTATTATTTGCATATCTATCTCTTGAAACAGCATCTTGACGAAAATAACCGTTCAAATTCTTATTTTTCGCAAATACTATGATGATATTTATTCCAAATACAAAAGGCTCTAAAATATATGTGAGTAAGTATAAAATCATAACAAAATCCATTCGTTAGTATCAATCATATACGTTGGCGGGTTTTCGCTTTTAGTTCGATAAAGAACCGCATAAGGTATTAATTGCTTGTTTATTTCGCTTTCTGTTCCAGTTAATGAATAACCAGCTACGACAGCAGATTTCAAAGCATCCCTTTCGGCATAGCTCATGTAAACAGACTTACGGTAAATCTCTTTTTCTACGTCGTCTATAATCATGTAATCAATTATTACAATATTAAAGCCATCGCCTGTATCTTCAGGAGTCAAAGCTTTCATGTAAACTTTTTGCATTCCGTTCCCTCGGCTACCATAACAGGCTGTTGTTGTTTGTATCATTTTATTATATTGAGGTTATTGTTTCCCATGCAGTTGTGAATATGCAGAGCTTCATTAATGTAGTATCAAATACCATTAATCCCGCCATTGGAGTTGCTATTGCGTTTTTTTGTGTTGTCGTCATTCTCGGAGGTAAAAACCCTTGTGTTGTACTATTTGCTTGTAGAATAGCAGACGATTGTACATTAGTTGTTGCACCTACATTAAAATAACCCCCTCCTTCAGAAGTTTCAATTGCTCTGAAAACTTTTGCAGATGTTAATCCTGTTAAAGTAGGGTGTATGTAATAACCTCTAGCTATTGTCGTTCCAGAAATATTTGTTAAATCTATTGTTGAGCGAAAATCTAAACAATTATAAACACCGTTGGATGATCCTACTGGCGGTGTTATTGGTGTAGATATATTAACTCTATTTTTTTCAAAATTAGATATGGCTACATGAGTCCCATTCGTTGTTCCTGTCCCTAAAGTAATTGTCCCGTTTGTTGCATTTCCATATAAAAAAGACAAATTTACATTTGCTGTTATCGGTAAATCTAAAGCCCCATATATTTCCTTGTATATTACAAGTTGTGAATTTGTAACATCTAACACTCTATCCGTCCCTGTATTACCTGCAAATACTGTAAAATTTGAACTTCCTGCACCACCAAAAACTCCTGCGCCAATAGATAAACCTATATTACTGATAGGGTTTACATTTATTCCTAATGATTTATTGTTACCAATTTGAAGAAGTTTTTCATGCGCTAAATTCTGAACTTCAAATGCATTTCCAGTTGTAGAACTTTCTCCTACAATAGTTTTATTACCTTTAAATGTCTGAGTCAATATCGATACTTTTCCCGCAACTGTTTCGCTAGCATCTGGAATTTCCGTAACACTCACAATATAACTAGGTACGTCTAAACCAGTTAAATAACTATCTTCGAAATAAATACCAACGTCTGGTGTCCCGCTTGCTACTACTGTCCTAGCTCTATAAACAATTCTATCAGTAGCCAATAAAGGTACTTGTGTAGGAACGTATATTTCAAGTAGATACTCTAATATTGAAGTTGTTAAATTCGCATCTGAAACAGAGGATGTTCCAATTAATGTTTCTGTTCCCGCTAAATCTCTTTTGTAAACTTCATAGAAAACCGTTGCATTTCCTGCGCCTGTTTTTTTTGCGTGAATTGTACTTCTAAAATATCCTTTTGGTATATAAGTTTTATTTGGCGCACTCGGTTCGGTCACGAAATTTGCAATCGTTGTTGTTCCTGTGCAGTTTAATACTGTTATGTCTTGCGCTGCTCCAGTTGATGGATTAAGCAACATTTTATAATATCCTGCTACGTCCGAAACAGTTTTAAAAAAGAAATATGATAATTGCCCGCCAATTGCTTGTTGAACTAAGGTGTCTACTTCTTCTTTTAAATACACTACAGGATCTGCAACTGTTACATTTGTTTTAACAGTTCCTGAATCTACTTCGGAAGCTATTGGAGTAGAACCGCCACCCGAACTTTCTCGGAACCATAAATTCCAAATTCCAGTGTAACCGTTATAATAAATGAAATCATTCGCTAATAAAGAAACCAAGCCAGCTCCGAAATCTACGTCCCCACCTACAGAAACTTTGTAATAATCACCATTAGACCCGAATCCATTTGCTAAAGTTGGTGAGTTTGTAGAAGCGTTGAAATCTCCTTTGAAACGAGAGCCTACCCCTAAACTAGCTTCCCCTATTTGATTTGGCTTTATTTTATATGTAGTTCCTAATATACTTATAGGTAAATCTCCATCAGGATTTGAAACTCCTATATATGGTGGTAAATCTGAAATTTTAGTACTCATTATATTAAAAAATTAATTCCTGCTTCATTTTGCAAAATCGCTAAACTTTCTATTAATAAATAATTTTCATTACTTACATTGCTATTTGGTATTTTTATATCTCCTGTTGAGAATTTATAATTATTTCTAATTAATTCATTACTTAAAAATTCATCGTAAATAAAATCAGTATCATATACATATTTTTCATTTATTCCAGTGACAAAATCTAAATTCTGTACATTGTTATCTTTTATAAATTTAGGAAGTAAATTTAAGCTTAAATACGTATTTAAACATAAGTCAAATAAAGTGCTTCCGATACTTGGTTTAAACTCTACTAGCATTTGGGTAAATATTTAACTTTCCATCTGTTGAAAATTCAATAACTGGATTTTCAACACTATAATCGTCTTTTTTTAATTCTATTTTTATTTTTCGTGCTAATTGTTGCGCTCCTCCAGTAGAATTTGAAAAATCAGAAATCCCAACACCATCTAAAGGAAATTCTTTCCACCAGCCAGCATGAGAGTTAATACTGTCTATAACGTGTTGGTTGTCACTTTCTTCAAATACATAATCCCCATTTCTTATAATTAAATCACTATCAATAGCAAAATCTTTTCTAACTGTCGCCATGTGTAATTGTTTTATTTTCTATTTCTTCTCTTTCGGTCGGTGTTAAATTATTTACTGACGTAAAAAAACTACTTAGAGGAAAAGCTCCGCTAGGAGCTAATGTTACAATCTGACTTTTGCAAGCCGAAATTAAATCATTTAACTTGTTTTCAAGAGCATTTATTTTATCAGTTAATTCTTGAACCTTTACTAAACCCCCGAAATTACCACCTTTGAACAACAAAGATACAACATCGGAATATTGAACAATAAAAGGTGTGCTATATTTAGGTATTAAAACATAAACTAAACTATCTATAGCGGGCTTTATAATTATACCATCATCTATTCCAGCGCATAACTGAGCGTCAAAATCATAATTTGTAGATCCTGAAACTGTATTTACGTTACAAATTCTATTTTCTAAATCTACAGAATTAACAGTACATTGAATTAATTTCAACTCGTCTTTATTTCTACCGCCTCCTAGTTCTTGTATTAAATCAGCTATTTCACTCATTAATTCTATAATCTAAAGTTATTTCTTGCCTGTATCCATCAATACCACTAGAGTAATCAACTGCTTTTATTTTGTACAATCCATTTTGTTCAGGAAGTAGTTTGTTTATTATTCTTGCATTGTCTCCAAATTGTACATAAGGAGTCCCAAATGTAGTAAATTTACCTTTAAAGCCTGAATAATAATATTTTCTTAAATCTATCTCGGCTAAATTAATTAGTTCTTGTTCTGTTTTTGCAAAAGGGTAAAAGAAAGTTCTTTTTTCTCCTTCTATATTCGGGTCTGGTTGCTCGCCTTTTTTAACCGATTTAGTTATTAATTTATCATTTTTTAAAGTTACTAAAACTTCAATTCTTTTTTTAGTTGTTTTTTCGACTCCAGATTTTGTGAATTTACCAGTTTTTTCTTCAATATGATTAGAAGCAATAGCTGATAAAACTACGTCGTCTTTTCTGGAATAAACCAAATCAGCTTTTATAATGTTTTGTTGAAATTCAAATATTTTCTCATTTGCTTCGGACTCTATGTAAATCAAACTTCCTATTCTCAATTCATTGCCCCTAAAATAGCTTTTAAAGAAAAAATCTTTTCTTAATCTAGCTAGAAACTGAGCTACTGTTTCATTCTCTGTTGACAATAAACAATTATCAAATTTTATAGTTGTATCTGTCAGAAAATTAACTGTTAAATCAGTTCCTAATAGTGCGTCTTTAAATATACTTTCTAAACTTGTAGAAGCGTTAAAACTTTGATTTTTCATAGGTATTTGTTTTAACAAATGCATATTATCTTCAAATTCTAAAACTATTGGAGTGCCTGCGCTTACTTTGGTTACATAACCTTCAACAATTGTTTTTTTAGGCGTAAATGTTTCATTGTTATTTTCATCCCAACAAATATAATAAGCTTCTATTTTTATCTTGTCGCCTTTTTTAATTATAGGATTGCTGTTAAACCCTCCTATATTTTTATTCAATCCAAATAAAGGAGTCCTTCTATTTATATTTGTATCAACTACATATATATTCTTTGGCAAAGTAACTTTGCCTCCGCTAGTCATATCAGTCCATTTATCTGAGAATTCCCACGAATGGCAAAAGTCAAAAAATAAATTATTAATAGTAATATGTGTAACTGGTTTTAACATATTTATTGCTGTGTTATTAAAGCTTCTGTAATTACATCGCTAATTGCATTTATAGTAAAATATTGAGTACTATATTCGCCCTCTGTTTGAGCGAAATTAAATCCAGTAACTACAATGTCTGAAATGTCTAAATTTTGTAACCACCACGATGTTATAGCTAATGTTTGACCCGCTGAAAGTATTTTCTTTAAAATAGCCGTTTCTTCTTTCGGATTTGTATTATATGATCCGTTTAACCTTCCTATTATTTGTATTTGATAGTTTGATAAACCTATGTATTCTATAACCTCATTATCCTTACCCTGTATATCTGTAATGACTAATTTTTTATCCTGAGTAACAGATATTAAACAGTCATCTATCCTGAAATCATTCCATTCAAATGTCTTATTTAAAATTACATTTGAATAAACAACAGTCCCTAATTTTGAAATTTGTTTTTCAATAGGCACATCACCACTATCCCCTTGATTTATTTCGTAGGGGCTTTTTGTAGCATCTAATATTTTCAATCCTCTTATCCCTGCATAGTTAATAAGCGACACTGTTGCATCGCTTGCCGTACTATTTATTAATAATGGATTTTCGTATATTTTAGGAACGTTATAATCTTTCATAATTATTGACCCGCTATTATTTGACTATCATTTATTGCACCTGTTAAAGCTTGTATTACCTTCTCTTTTATAGCCGTGGTACTTTCTTGCAAGTTAGTTGTTTTAATCGAAAAATCATTAATTAAATTACCTATACTTACATTTATATTAACGACTTTAGTCCCACTAACTCCGTCCGCTTTACTTTTTTCTTTTGTTGGAATTATAGGAGGAATTCCGCCACCTCCAGTCTTAAGTCCGAATTTACCTATTTTGCCTAACGTCTTAGTTTTCTCGTCTTCCGAAATAAGCCCCTCTCCGACCTTCTTATTCATGAAATCTGTAATTTTAGCTACATTACGGGCATACATACCCGCATCTGTTGTTCCTTTAGCTATCGTCTCGTTTATTTTTTCAACGGAAGCTAAAGATTTTTGCATTACATCATCGTGTGAAAAATCTTTCATTCCTGCCGTGTACCCGTCACTAGCCGCTTTTCCTACTCGTTGCCCAGCGGTCAATGCTATTAATGCCGCTTCCTCAAATCCCTTTTGTATTTGACCTAAATCCAGCATAAACACTCCTATTACAATATCTGAAAGCGCTAGAAACACATCTTTAGCTAGATAGAAAAATTCTTTAATCACAGCCCATAAAGCCCAAATAGAAGCTCTGACTTTCCCGAAATGATTATACAGCATTACCACACCAGCGGTTAGTATAGCAATTCCTGCAATTATCCACACAACAGGATTTACAGAATTTAGCAGCGCCATAACACCTGCTAATACCATTCCTGCGGCCGATGCTCCAGTAAAACCTGCGGTTAATGCACCTGCCGTAAATAACTGCGCCACCATAGATGAGGTCGTCAGGAATGTCCAGAAAGAGGCTAGTTTTGTCGCCGTTGTGTATAACACAATAGCAGAGGTAGCTCCAGCAATCGCAACACCTAAAAATTCAGTTACATTTTTATGCTCTTTAAACCAACCTACTAAATCACGAACGCCAGAAATTAACCCTAAAACAGAATTTAGAACTCCGTCGATTAAAGGTTTTGACGACACGAAAATATCATTCATAAATTGGAATATAGCATCTCCTACGTTTGAAATACGAACGCTAGTGTTACCAGCCATATTCTCAAGTCCATTATAATACATTCCGCCTTTTTCATGTGCTTTAGCTAGCGCCATAGTTAGCAAATCATAAGAAACTTCCATTTCTTTAACTTGCGAAATAGGTTTGCCTGTTGCATCTGCTAAAACTTTATAAATATTAACACCTGCATAAGCAAATTGTTTTATATCTTGTGCAGTTGCTTTTCCAGTATTGCTAATCTGTTGCATATTCACAACCATTCTTTTTAACTCATCATCTCCTCCACCAGTTGCTGCTATTGCGTTTGCTAAATTTAAAACATCCTGTCTTGCTCTGTCTGCTCCAATTCCAGCACCTATCAAAGTCTTATTAGCAGCTAGCAACCCCTCAAAAGCAAAAGGCGTTTTTTGAGCGTCTTCCATTTCGTTACGTACTACTCTTGCCGCTTCGGCAGAGTCCCCTAACAATGTAGTAAGTCCTGTAGTTGCATTTTCTACTGTTGTGCCAGCACTTACTACAGAAGAAACAAAAGACGTTATTGCATAAATAGAAAAAGCAGCCGTTATAGCTCCTTGAAGTCCGCCCATAGTTCCTTCTAATGATTGAGCTTGAGCGTTCATCCCTTGCAATTTACCACTTAGTAAGTCATTTGCTGTTACCGTATAATTTACATTGTTATCCATTTATCTGTCCTGTTTGTTTTAATGCGTAATATAATTGTCCAGACGCTTTTGCAAATTCGTCGTCACTTAAAGCTTCTACATCTAAGGTAAAATGCGAAAAGTAGCGAAGTAACGCAATTGTCTTGGTTTCTTCGCTACTCTCTTGATTAATAGTGTATTCTTCTATTTTTTTTTAAAAGTATTCACTGATATTTCAATAGTTTTAAAAGCTTCGATAACACCTCCTAAGTAATATTTATCATCACATGATTTTTCAGAGCTAAACCTAGAATCGCTATCTTCTTTCAATAAAATAGATTCGAAAACCTCAGCAGAAGCCGTCATTGATCCTGTCATTGATTTATCCAACATTCTTAACTTAACCATTCTTGAAGGCTCTTTAATAAATCCTACTATTTCTTCTGAGTCTTCACTCTCTTTGAAAATAATAGGTAAAACATTGCACGAATGCTTTACGCATAATTCGTCAACTTTCTTTTGAATATCCATTTTTTTATCTTCTAATTTGTCCGATTACCAAAGGTAAAGACGTTAATATTTTTGTATCTCCTTGACTTGCAGAAAGTCCTTCTTCCATAAATTCACACATTAATAATTGATCTTGACCAATTAAAACGCCTAATTCATTTTCGAATAAAACAGTTATTTGAAAAGGCGGAATGCTTAGAATGTCTCTATTAGGTGCTGAGTTAATTATACGTTTTAATTCTTCCGTATAAATTTCAATACTTCCTTCATATTCTTTGTTTCCGTAACCTCTTGAAATAGGCTCGTAACCTGCTCCGTATTGGTTTTCCTTTTTCTGTTTAATTTTGTACTCAATTTTTGTGATTCCTACTACAGGAATTCCAAATAGGACGACTTTGATAGTCGCCCAATGGTAGTTTATTCCGTTTATTAATGGTGTCATATTACAATGATGTTTTAAAGCCGATATTAACGACTATGTTACGTGCAACCCCTACTGGTACAATATTAACGGTAACGTTTAAAGTTCCTGTAGTCAATACGTTTTGTAAAGGATTTATTAAAACCCCTACAGCACTAACTTCATTGTCTCTAATCATTTGATCTGTATTAATAACAGCTTGTGATTCTAAATAAGCAATTGTTGAATTTGCTAGCGTACCGTCAGAGTTCAATAATAAAGGACTGTTTAAGCTAGGTAATAATGAAGCGTCAATACCACGTATTGCTTTATCGATTACTCTATTGTCATTAATAAAAGCATAGTCAGAAGTTGAAGCAATAGCCGTTTTATTATCATTAAAAAACGATCCTGATAAATTCGGGAATTTTCTCAAAAATACATATCTTTTCAAGTCTAAATTATCTAACAATCCGTTTGTTACAGAAATATCTGAACTCTTAACTCCATTTGCAAAACCTATACTTTCTAATTCATAACCATTTGAAAGATTAAATTTAGATACCCATGCAATACTCTCATGCACACTAGATAAAGCAACAGCTCCTAAAGTAGCCCCTAAAGCCGTAATTGATTTGCCGTAAGCATACCATAACTTATTACCTAATCCTCCAGCGTCCTGAGCTATAACTACACTTATTTTATTATTCGACAATGTAGCCAAATCGCTCAATGTAGATAATGTAGAAGCCTGCATATTCCCAGCGTACAATACCGACAAAGGCATTTTTTCAGCATCTAGCGCATTGCATACTGATTGAGCAACTGTCAAATCACCTATAGTAAAAGCCTTACTATCTACGAATACACCCATTTGGCGAATATCTCCATTTGCGAAATGTTGCATTGTAGCGATCTCGATATAGTCATAAGTTGCAGGGATAGCAAAAAATCCAAGCCATAAAAAACCTTTAGGCTGTACTCTGAAAAATTCAGAAATATGATAGTGCCAAACCGCTTGTAATGAAGCGACTCCTCCAGTAACTGCAGTAGTAACACTTCCTGCAATAGTTCCTAATATTACAGCAGTTAAAGGGGTTCCTGTATTTGGGAAAATACCTAATCCTTTTCTGACTGTAACCGTAATAGCACCCGCTAAATTAGAAGCAGAATAACCAGTAATATAAGTATTTGCATTTATAGCGTTTACTAAACCAGAAGCTACTAGCGTTACGGTGGTATCTGTTACTAATTTTACATAAGTTCCTAATGTAATAGGTAAGCCTTCAGGCTCTGTAAAAACTAAAGATATAGAATCCCCAGTTGCTCCAGCTGTAGAAATAGTATATACTCCAGTCGCTTTTGTTTCATCGCTATAATCATTTTTTATCCCTAAAGATTCGGCATCAGTAACAGAAAAAACCTTTTTCATTCTGTTATAAGTACTGAACCCAGAAGGCAAACTAGCTGTATAAAACAAAAGTCCTGAAATATAATCTTTCCCAGCTAATGGGCGACCTAAGCCTCCTTTACCTTTTATAAAATTTATATTATTTAAAGACATATTTAAGTTTTTAAAAACCCGCTAATTAAAGCGGGCTTATTATTAATTTATGCGTTGAAATTCGCTAGTGTTTTTGTAGTATAAATTACAAACTCTGTAGGTTTAGCAATAGCTACTCCCATTTTAGCAATAGCTTTGTAAAACCATGCGCTTGAGTTGTTTTGCAATCTATTCAATTCAAAAGTCAAGTTTTCCATAGAGGTAACTGGCATGTGAATATTTGAATTAACATCAGTTGCGGCTTCACAGAAATAGAAAGTGTTTTCAGGAAGTCCAGCGTCTGAAACGATAGAATATCCTTTATATTTCCTAATACCAGCCTCAGTAGTATCGTTGTTTTTGTAAGTTGTAGAAGTTAAAGCTTCCTCATATTTCTCAATATCTTCAACAGACATAATAAATTTTAATCTAGCATATCTATTCGCTTTTGACAACAACGCTTTTGGCATTAATGCTTTTGCAGCTTCCATTTTAGAAATAATATTTGCAGAAGTCAAAGCAATTGGAGTAGCTACTTGCAAAGCTGGTGTAGATACGTTTAAAGCTTGTTTAATTAATCCATCAAAATACTTGTGAGAATAATTTACATCAGCTGGTAAAGCAGCACTTGTTGTATAAGTTGTAGATCCAATATGAATCATGTTTCCAACTGGCACAAAAGTTTTTTGAGTGTAGAACCCACCTAAATAATTTGAGAAAGTAGAAGGTAAACCTCTAGTTAGTAATTTATCAGCTAATTCAGAAGAATGCCAATGATTCTCAAATACATTAGGGTCAAATAATTCGTAAGCCTCGAAGGCTCCTAATTGAATTACTTTATTGCTTAATACAGTTGTTGAATTATCAACTGGCAACAATGTTCTTGGGTTTAATTTAGGATTTGCTGTTAATACAGGGACAACATATTGGTCGTTCTTAACTCCTGTAGCTACATAAGCAATCCCATTGTTAATAGCGTCTAATCCTACTACCGCTTCGGTAATAAAAAACCCTTTTTCGTGATCCGTATAATTCGGAGCTGTTAATGATGCTGACATAGTTTATTTTTTATTATTAATTTCTTTAATTGCGACATTCATCATGTCATTTGGATTTGTCAAAACTGTTGTATTTGTAACTTCAATTACTGGAGATTTTGAGTTTAAAGGTAATCCTTCAATAAGAGCTTTAGTTCCTTCGAAATCTGATTTGGCTAAATTTATCCACGATCCAATAGTGACCTCATCGTTTGTAATTCTGCCTACTTTAGCAAAGTCTTCAATCATATTTTTGCATTTATCAGTCATAGTAGATTCTTTTTCAGTTTCTACTTCAATTTCTAAAGCGTTATACTTTTCTTTCAAATCCTTCAAAGCATTCTCAACCTCAACGATTTGTTCCTGCAAGGCTTCTTTCTCAGCTCCTGCTTTGTTCTCAATTTCTTTGATAGCATTAAGGATGTTATCCTCATTTGCATCGTCATTAAGTCCAAGTTTGTTTGTGACTTTCAACATACTTTTTTTTGTTTTTATTGTTATTAATTTATTCGTTATTTTTAATGCCTCATCAAATTTATTTGCTGCGGTTATCATTCTTTTTTTATTTTTAGAATCGGTGCTTTCTATCTCTGTAATCATTCCACATTCTAACATTTCTTCTGCATTTAACCAAGTTGTTTTCGTCATTAAATTCGACATCTGCTCAGCAGTCATGTCACATTTAGCACTTAAAATAGTAGCTAGTGACCCCTGCATTAATTCTAATACCTTTGCATCATTACCTCCATTTGGAGAGTGAACCATTCCTAAAGAATAATCCATCCCGACACGGTTACGACCACACATCAAGATAACCCCTGAAATACTAACAGCCACCCCTACATTATAAGTGTCTACTGGCGTTTTTGATTTTAAAATAGCACTACAAATATTATATCCATCGATAACAACTCCCCCAATAGAATTAATCCATATTTGAATACGTTTTTTACCTAACGTATCTAAATACAACAATTCCTCTTGGAATAAAGCCCCATCAATACCCATTCCGTCAACATCATCGATGCCTATATGGGTATTAATAAGCATTATAGGCTCGTCACTATTTTCGTCTATGCAGTATTTCATATAACAAAAATAAAATACAAAACCGCTTTTTTTTTAATTGTGTGTTACTTTTTTAGGTATATTTGAATTATGAAATACGGTTTATCATTCTCGCTAAGTAGGCTAATCGGATTAGCTCAAGTAAAACAAAAGTTTGCAAAAAGAACAGGAATTCCTACTACAAAAAGTGGATTACAAAGGAAGATAGGGGCTAGTATATTAAATTTGTTTAAATAAAAAACCCTCTACTTAAGAGGGTTTTTTATGAAGTAAGAGTTTAAAGCCTCATTTACTACTTTGCTTTTACTCATGTTTTTTTGTTCTGACATTTCCTTTATTTTTTTTATAATCAAAGGATTTGGATAGCTTGTAATTCTGTTCTCTTTTGCCATTTTTTTTACAATTTCATTATTCTTAAACGGTTAACGAATGGTTGCATATTCTTTCCGACTCCTGAAACACCAGAAGAAGATGTTAGACCTGTGTTTGGTAACGTATTAGAACCAACAAGCACATAATCTTCTGGTGGATTGCCTGCTAAATCACGCTCTCTAACTAAATAGTTAGTGCTAGTAAGTATTGTCGAAGATGTAGATAATTCTGCATTTGCTATAAAATGATTATGGCTAACTAAAACAGAATCTGCACTACCTCCAGTGGCCCCTAAAGTAGGGTTTAAGACTCCATTAGCGATAACCACAAGTCCATCGTCGTTAGGCGTCCCGTTATTTCCGTTCATGTTCGCCCACCCAGTCCTGCCTAACCTTCCTAATCCTGTAGCTGTAAAATCCCTAGCGTATTCCGATGGAGTCACTACTATTTCTTTAGTGTCTCCTTTTTGCCATACACCCACAGTTACGAAATTATCGTAGTCATTAATTCCGCTATTTGTAGCGGTATTATTTATTTTTAATTTCCTAATATCATGTACATTTCTAGGAGTGCCGTCAGTAAACAATACAGGGTCAGCATTTACTACAAATTGAGTTGTTTCTAAAATAGGATATGCTTTATTAGCTCCAGAAGTAGTAAACGAAAAAGCGTCTACATCGTAAACCTCTCCATCTAATAATACAGCACCTGAAGACACCGTGTATATCGGGGCTATTGTAGAGTTTCTTAATCCATGTAAAATATAAACTACTCCAGATTGAGGCGTAAATCCTAACTGAGATGTCAATATATTAATAGCTAACTCTTTATTCGCATCTTGAATAAATTCTAATGTACCAGCTTTAATTGGCATAGCTACAGTAGTACTAATGTCCGAAGTCCTTAATCTTTTCATTATTAATAAGTTATTATATTGTATGTTATTCCTGCTGGTATGTATTTATCTACAAAAGATCTTATTATTTTATCTCTTGCGCTTATATCCAAAGATAGTGAATTATATACTAATAGTGGCACATTAATCGACATATTAAAAAAACTTCCAAAAGAATAATTGTTTATTACAAATTGAGAACTCTCTAAAGTTGATACGTTAGAACTTTCTGTTTCTGAAATTCCTACTTGAAATACTGGTAAATCTAAACTTGTATTCGTAGTTATAAAAATATCACTTACTAAAGGCGGTTGTTTAAATGATGTTTCAAACCATAAATTTAAAGCTTTTTCTAATATTAATTTCTCGCCTCTAATTGCTAATCTATAATCGTTCCCGAAAAAGTTTTCACTAATTAATACCCAATTGCCATCTGATGAAGGCTCGCTATTATTCAAGTCTATTACAGATTGATAAATTGATTTTCCATATCTTACTTTATCTTTCCTACTATAAGTTCCAGCAACCCATAAAGATACTAATGAATAATTTTTATAAGTAGAGAAAAACCCATCATATATATTTGAAATATCCAATCCAAATGAGTTTACAGTACCTAATAATTTAGGTAGTCTTTTATCTGGAACGAAATACTCTTTTATTTTCTGTATGAAATCTAAATTATAATTCATTATGAAGCTATAAAATTAATATTATTTGAAACTGTATCTTCTAAAATAACATATCCTGATGACGTCGGGAACAACCTACTTATTACAGTATTGTTCTGCACTATATACGTTCCACTTATAAAAACAGTCGCATTAGCTCTTATTTTTAAATTTTTAAACAACACATCGTTAACTCCTGTTGAATTTCTAATAGCTATTTCTAAATCTGAGATTTTTAACTGACCGTTAAACGGGAGATTTGCTAAAAAAACATTTATAGAATTGGTTACTGTAGATTGTATTACGGAAGAATATTGCCCGTCATAATAAACGTCACAATCTATATACAACCTATCAGCTTCGGAACTTACACAAGTATAATTAATTCCTGGCACTGATATTAAATTTATATAACTTTGTAAGTTAGATAATTCTCCAATAGATAGTGCGCTAGGCGGTTCATTTTTAGCCACTTTTATCAATACTTTCCCAGATATAGAAGTAACTATTGAAGCTCTAGTAATTAATCTTAAAGATGTATCAATTACAGGGTAAAAAGGTGCGTAATCAAGCATCTGTATTACTTGCGGATTAGTAACAGAATATTGAAATTCATATACTTTTTTTGTTAAATAAGGTATTGTCATCGGTATCGCTTTGCTAATTTTATCCTCATTCTCAGCTTTAAATAAATCTAACATTTGCTCGAATAGTAAAATAACAGAAGCTTGTGCAGAAGCCCAAAGCCTCCAAATTGCTCTACGACTTGTATTTGCAGTTATATGTACTGTATTACTTAAATTATCTACATAAGTTAAGTCAGTTTGCGTTTTCAATTCTTCAATTACAGAATTTTCTATTTGTTCTATCGTTCTTGACATTAGGGTAAAGTTGTATTTAATGTTGTTGGGTTTGAAGTCGTATAATACTCTGTTTCTTTAGTCGTTAAATCTATGAAATGAGTATTAAATGTTATTTTATAGTGATAAAAATTAGAATGTTCAAAATCTTGTTCCTCCGATATTTTTACCATAACGCTGCCTGTTGTCGGTTTAAATTTAGCGAATGATTTAACTATTAAGTCCCTAAGGGTAAAGATAGTTAAATTTTCACTTATATTATTACCATTATAATCTACTTGTCCTATATGAATAGTTATAGGCAAATCCGAACCCTGTACTCCGTAGCTTATTTGATTAAGAGCAATTGTATCTACTTCGACAAAAGCACATGGAAACCCAAACGAATAATCTCCTCCGTTTTCAAGATAATTAAACTGATTATTCCAAACAGTAACGGTTTGAAGCTCTAAAATAAGCTTTAATCTTGCCAGTATTTCATTTATTAAACCGCCCATATATGTCTTGTTTTTTGTTGTATTTTTTTAAGCAGTTTATCATTTAATCTTTGAGTATTACCTATAAATTGCCTTTTCGGCATTGTAAAACCTTTGCCACGACCTGCTTTTAATCCCTCATTGTGTACTCTAGCATATTCATTTTCCACTACTAAAGTGTAACTTAAATTACTATTTCTCCTACCTGATTGCACTGAATTAGCAACATCTTTTCTGAGTTTTCCTGATCCCTTCCCTTGTAATATAGCTTGAGTTCTTGGTTTTGATTTACTAGGATTAGAACGCCTTTTTACTTCCTGCCATCGTTGCCCATTAAATCCTTGATTTCTAAAATTTCCTAAAAACTCATTTTTAGCAGTATTTGCTAAATCTAAAGAAATATTTAAACCTCTCATATTCCTAATCACCTTGTCTAAATTAAATTTATTTGCCATTTTTATCGAAATAAGGATGATTATCTGGAAATACTTTTCCGCTTTTTCCTACATTGTCATTAAATAAAGGATTTTTAACTTCTTTAATTTGAGAATCTATTTCTTTTGATTTCTCATTACTTGTAATTCCTTTTTCGGTGGCGTCTTCTACATCATGTTGTATTAATAAACATCTACAGTTAAAATGATTTGCTGGGCTATTAGAATTCCAAAAACTACTATTGACAGGCAATATAATTCCATCTAATGGCTTGCAAATATTACTTGTAACACTATCTAATACCGCTACATATTCCAAATATGGAAGACTCTTTTTTTGATTTTCTATTTGTTCCCAACGTTGTGCGTTTTGTCCCTGTGCAATGGTTGTGCTATATTCTGTTTCTAACCAGTTTTTATTGTACTGATCGTATATTTGTAATGCTTCTCTTTTAAAATCTGAAAATGATTTTATCAACTCGTTGTCTGCTAAAAGACTAATGTCGTTTATTTGAGCGTATGTTTTCGCCTCAGAGAATAGATATAAATTATTAGTTAACTTACTTAATAATTCTTTACTAGGGAGCTCTTTAAATTCATCAAATGCAGAAGTTAACTTATTAAAAATAGCATCAATTAAATCTGTTGGCAAATTATTTACAGTTATATTTCCTGAATAAATACCAGCGATTAACTCCTCTATTTGTTTATCTGTATAATTCATTGATTCTATTTTGTATTTTAGTAGAAGGCACTATAATTTCATTTAGTTTAATTCCTGTTTTTTCTTCAAAATACCCATTATCAACTTGTAAGCCTGCTTTTTTAATTTCCACAGCTAATGCAGTTAATTTTTGATTGTGTTCGAATTTTTCATTGTCGTTTTTAAATTTGAATACTACATTGTCAGGAATTTTAAAACCTAAATTCCTTAGTCTAGGTAATAATTCAGCATTTATAATATTCGTTATAAAAACAAAATCTTTGCTTTTTTTACCCTCCAACGCTTGGTAAACAGGGCTTTCTTCTCCTTGCGTTCCTCCTAGAGTTCCGCTAATACTATCTAAAGCATCAGCATGTCCTAATAATACTTTACTAATCTTTTTCTCTAGTCTTAATTCAAAATTATCATACCCCTGCCAGCCATTGCCACCTTTAGCAGTTTCCATAAATTCGATACTATCTCCTAAAGCGTCCATCACTGCATATCCAGCAGAACCCATATCTCTAACAACTCCTTCAAAAGCATTTCTTTCTGCTTCTTCTGTTTTATTTGTTTTCCCTACTCTAAACGGCTGTGAATATAATTCAACAAAATCTCCGTTATAACCTAAAATATTTCTCAGGAATATCTCATACACTGCCACTTGGTAAAGTAATCCAAAACCACAACTAGAAGACCCTATTAAATTAGGCGTTTTTACAAATATATGCCAGTTTTTATAATCATCATCTAAAAAAGAAATGCCCGACGAGGAATTTTCCATAGGCAAGACAGTTAATTTGTCAGGGCTTACATTTCCTCTTTTTATTATATTTAAATCTTTAAATTCTCCGTTCGTAATGTCGCCCAAAGAAATTAAAGAATACCCAAAAAACAAAGCATCCATTGAATACCCTATAAAATTAGATAACCATTCTTTTTTCAATAAATCGCAAACTTCCTCGTTTACATTTCCTTCCTCATCTTCAAACTCAAAATCACTTAATAAGATAGTGTCTTTTCTTTTTTCAATACAAGCGTATATTTGAGAATTTAAGATAGTATCATTAAATTGCTGTTGCATTAAAGTCCTAAATGGGAAAGTGATTCTTTCAGCTTCCTCAGCAGCTTCCCTCCATGACCTTACGTCTTGCCTAATTCTAGCAGTTTGAATGTTAAAAATAGAAGTAGATAAATTCTTGTTATCTACTGCTTTTGTTATGTTATACCCTAATATATTCATTAGTATTGATTTATATTTTTAACGTTACCGCCTGAACGAATACGTGTTCCGCTTAACGGGATTATTTTTTCTAAAGCTGGAGTTACCTCTCCATTAGCGCACATTCTAAGCCATAATATGGCATTCTCATATCTTTGAGTTCTTAATTCTGGAATATTTCTAGGAGCTATTCTGCTATGTAAATGATATAGCGCAATATCTATTGTAGTAGATAGTATTTGTTGATCTCTACTCGCTAACGTTTTAGTAAGTTCTAAATCAATATCGTACTTTTGAATTAAGTACGATCTAACCTCAGCAATAGCCAATAGGTTCGCTTGATCTCTTATAGCTTCATTAGAATTTATAATTTGTTGAATATTCACGTCTTGGATATGAAGTAAATAATCTGTTGTGTTAAGATATGCCATAAAACAAAGATAATAATTTATTATTAATAACCTGATTTTGAGTAACTTTTTCCTATAGAAATATTTGTTTTTTTACCTCCTCTTAAATAATCTTGATATTCAGTAGCAAAAGCAGTAGTTATAATATATCTTTTCGCGTCGCTACAATGTCCAAACTCCTCATAACTTACTTTTGTTACTGGATTTGTTTTTTTTGTTTTTTTAATAGTTCCGTCACTATCTTCTAAAGCATATTGATAGTCAAACAATGACTTCTTGCATTTTTCATTTATATATATTTCAATACCTTGCGTGTTTTCTCTATATATTTCATTGATAAAAGTTCCTGAATTAACTACACTAGGATTAACCGTTTGCATTCTCAAAACTGGTCTATAATCTTTTAAATGCTCTTGTATTTTAGTATAAAAATTCTCTCCTTTAATTAATTTTGTATCCTCTCTTATAGAAGTTCTATCCCCATATATAAACAATCCTTTTACTCTTTCTTTTGGAAATCTGCTTATAAATTCATTACAAGCATCTAACACTCTATTTCTTGGGTCTGGAAGGCATATCTCGTCTATTTGGATTGCTTTTTTACCTATTATTTGCCAGACTAAACACGTTATGTGAGGGTTTACATTCTCGTCCCAACTTAAATGAATAGGAAAATCCTCGTTCCAAATATCTTTTGTAGTATGTTTGTTTGTGTTGAAATTTTTCCAAAACTCTCCGCCAGTCCTTAATTTACCCCAATTACCTAATCCATATATTTGATAATAGTTAAAATCTGTAATTTTATCTTTTTCAAAATCATCTATTGTATGCTGATCTATAAAATGAGGACCTACTATGTATTTATTGTTTAAATAAGTTACTTTATAAATTACAAAATTTCCTTTTCTATTTATATGCTTACTAGTTATATCTGTATTTGTTTTAATTTCTTCTAAATCCTCAACGTCAAAAAGATTTGTTTTTAACCAATGTTCCTCACTTATAGGGTTAAACAATCCTATAATTTGCTGATTAATACGCCCTCTTAGCCTTTTTCTTATTTGTTTTAAATCTACCTCATCAAATTGAGATATTTCTTCTAAAACAACCCTTTTAAAGTTAGCTAATCCTTTTATTTTTTCACTGTCGTCTAATCCCCTAAATCTAATATAAGAGCCTGTTAATGTACATTGTATATAATTAATTTGACATTTAAAATATTCTTGCAATCCCCAATCTGAAATTATTTTAACATAGTCTGAATAAATACTGTCTTTTATATCAACACCATATTTACGCAATACCATTACATTTTCATTTTCAAACTCAAGCAAAGCTGTTATATCGCTCTGCACATAAGTATATGTTTTAGAAGCAGAAGAACCCCCGTATAAGAAAATATATCTTATAAGAGGGTTTTTTAAATCTTCTTTCAAATGCCAATAAATGTCATTAAATAAATCTGGATTAAAACTAATCTTCATCTTTCTTATCGTACCCTATATGAATAGTCTGTTTTATAGGCTCTCCACCACTTGTGTTGTCATTCCTATCTGTCCATCCATGATTACTTTTTAAGTTCATTATAGCTAGGCTTGGCACTATGTTTGATTTTTTACCGTTGTAAAAACAATTGGATTCACAATTAGAAATTATAATATTGTGTTTATATTTTAAAGAAGGGAATTTATCTGCTAAATATTTAAAAGCATGATGATAACTACCTAGCTCTTTAGCAACTTCTCCAATAAAATCATAATCTTTAGATTCAGTTAATTCTATAGCTAAATCGAAAAACTTTTCAGATTCTTCTAAAGACCATATTTCTGCATTTTTATTTTCTTTCGGTGCTGCCATAATCCAAATTTACAAATTATTTTCGAAAGTTACGATAACTTTCATATTATTCTCGTTTGCTTTTTTATTCAGAGCTTCTAATTCTTTTGAAAAATCTAGTTTCGGTTTTATTCTTATAGGTCTTACACAATCTCTCCATTTGCCACTAAAGTACATTTGATAAACAATTTCTTCATCGTCTGTGATTTCTGAAAAGTAGATAGGTTTTCTACTGGATAGATTTAATAATTCCTTACCAAAATCACTTTCCGTAATATAATGCGTTCCGTTTTCAATCAGTTCTTTTGCTTTACTTAGTTTCATAATTCATTTTGCTTTGGTAAATGTAAAAAGTTTCTGTTTGTTTTATCACTTCAACTACTGTTCTTATAAAGCTTGTAATTTCTTCAACTTGCTTTTCATTATATAGAAATTCGTTTGAGTTTTTTATCTTACTTACTATTTGTAGTTTATCAATTCGATGTCTTATATTTGAAATACTTAATCCTGATTGTTTAGATATTTCTTTTCTAGTTAGTAGTTTCATATCTTATTTATTATTTCATTAGCTTTTTCAATTGCTGCGTTTATTGCTTCTGTGCGTGTTTTAAAAGAAGTCCCAACCGATATAAATATGTCTTTTTTTCTGTTTATTCCACTACAAAAAGTATTCTTATCATAATATCCAGAATCTATATAAATCCCTACACTATCTAAATATTCGATTATCAAAGCGTTTTGGAATGACTGTGGTAATTTAATAAACTCGTCATATTGATATACACATTGATTCCCAAAATCCTGTTTTAATTTCCCTGTTAGTTTCATAATTTCTATATATTAAAAAAGCTCTAACGATAATCGGATCGAAAGAGCTTAGTAAATTTTTATAAGACAACGCTTCCGATTTCGTTGTTATAAAGCAAAGATATGGTATATTAATGTTGTATGCAAATTAAATCGAATATATTTTTAAATTCTTTCAAACTTCTTACTAAATAGTACTCTTGATTATTTTCTTTTACTCTTTTTTCAAAGTCTTTTTGTTTGTCGGATTGGATTCCTTTTTCAGTCTTAAGCTCTACGAAAATAGTTTTCCCATATAAAACAACTATTAGATCAGAAACCCCCGATAAAGTTCCAGTATTTTTAAAGTTTTTATTCTGGTAAGTAGATTCATTTGCTACTGAAAAAATAATATTTCTTGGATTATTAGTTTTTAAACAATAATTATTGTTAAACCAAGTGGTAATTTCTTGTTGTAATTGTGCTTCTGTCATAATTTAAAATTTTAGGTTACGCTTTAAGTCTTTATTTTATTGGTGTTAACGAATTTTGTAACCTGTAACCTACATAAAAAAACTTTGTATGATATAATAATAAAAATTCATTATTATGTATATATATGTATTATTATGTATATTATTATAAGTTTATATATATTTTAGGTTACAGGTTACAAAATAAGCTTAAGTATTATATTCATTGACTTTAGATGCGTAACCTGTTTTTTTATTTCAGGTTACGTTTAGGTTACGAGGTTACGCTTTTTTCTTGTTTTAAATATAACAAATAACCTTTTTTTATTTTATTTTCAAATCTATGGGCTTTAATAAATAAATTATTTTCTTCTAATATTTTTTTAACCACACTTTTTTCTTGTTTCAATAAATAACTTATTTCATATTGACTTAAACAAACTTTTTTATAACTAGGTATTTCGTATAGTGAAAATAATTTAAAAAAATCATCGGTTTCGATACCATTATTTTTAACAAGGTGTTTAGCAAAAGCAACTTGAAAATTATTTATTTCTTCTATATCCTGTAAATTAGAATAAAAAGAAATACATTTTTTAACTTCATCTAATGAAATTTCGAACCATTCGCCTTTAATTCTATCTCTAGAGTATTTCTGATGCAGTTCAGTTTCTAATTTTTTAGAATCTACCGTTCTAATAAACCCAATTAATTCAGCACCAAAAGGAGCATAAGTCTTAAACTGTTCAAATCTATTTATAGGGCTTTCATTTTCTGAATATCCTATTTTTACAGGATTTAACCCCACGTGTTTGAAAAAATAAACACAACCTTTACTAGTTTTCATATTTTTATATTTTAAATTATATACAAATATAAATAAAAAATACTAAACAACAGTAACTTTCATATGCTTTTAGGTTACGCAGGTTACAAAAAATGCTGGTTTTGCGGTATATTTTCTGACTTTTTAAATAATTCTACGCCTTTTTTTAATTCAGGTCGATGTAATTTATACTCTAATTTATTTTTAATAAATAAATCTTTTACATCGTATTTACTTACGCTTATAGAAGTGTAAATATTAAGATAATTTAAAACATCGCCTTGATTCATAATAACCCTATCGTAAAAATCTGGAGTTTCATTTATTGAAAAGTAATTAAAAAACAATTCTTCAACAGGCATAATCTCAATATTCTTATTTGTATTATCATTCAGATAGTCAATATCTTGACTAGAGTAAATTTTCCAATCAAACCCATCTCTCCATAATTTGAAAGCTTCACGCCAAAGAGAATCAGTATCTATTAAAATCATTTTATCATAATCAATAGAAACTACGTTTAATGGTAAAATACGCCTGTTTCCTGTAACATCTTTTAAAACTGAAATATCGTTACTCGTTCCGCATAAAGAAGCTTTACGTTTCATTTTTGAATAAAAAGCAGAATAAGGTAAACGAATGTCTATCTGATTAGCATCTGCTATTTTCTTAAAATCTTTCACGTCTTTTGTAGCCAAACCTCCAAACTCATCATCTAAAACGATTAAGCCTTTAACCAGATTGTAAATACTATCTTTGTCCTTACTATCTATTTTATGCTCAATAAGATATTTTTGTAAATCTTTCGGCATTAAATTCCTGAAAAAAGAAGTTTTACCGGTACCTTGCTTTTGTCCGCAAAGCACAAATGTTAAAGGGCTCACTTTAGTTTCATGTATTGGACTGCACCAATTGTGTACGCATCCGACAATCCATTTCTTAAAAGCCCATTTATTATATTCGCTTTGTGGTTGTATGCAATCAACATATTTGTCAATCATTCCTTCGTCAAATAATTTTACTTTAAAAAAATCATTTAAGGCGTTATGAGTGGGCGTAGCTTCAGAATTAATCATATCTCTAACATCTGACTTATTTACATTAAAGTCAAGGCAATTTTTAGCAGAAAAATAAATAGTATTTAATTTTATATCATCTAATAAAACATCATTCATAAATATTTCATTTGTAATGCTATCTCGGTGCGGTTTGAAGTTTTCTAAAATAAAGTTTTTTAACTGATTTACTTCGCTTTGGTCGTCTTCAACTTTATATTCAATATTCGATTCAATTAGTTTTTTGATTAATGATTCATCAGGATTATCTAATTTTAAAACTTCCGTAATATGTTTCTTTACACTTTCGATCGTTGGATTACCTTGCGACTTTTGCACAGCAACAGTTTGAATTGTTTTCTTTGTTTTATCAGAATAAATTTCAATTCCTTCCGCTTTTACATAATGGTAAAAAGTACCGATAGTGATATTACCTTTTTGGCAAAACTTTTTATAATGATTTTCAATGTTTTTTGGGTCGTATTTTGACCCGTTTTGGCAAATAGATTTAAAGTAATTTAAACCACTTTCTCCAAATTCCGACCCTATCGCAAAACCGATATTCACATATCTTTGGTAGTCATCTTGACAAAGGTCAATACCTGAAATTTTATCTAAAACCTGAGTAAAATCGTCTTGAACAAAAACAAAACTTTCTTTGCTTTTTGGCTTTTCAATTTTGCTTTTTGCGACAAATTTTGTGCTGTTTGAATTGTGGAATAAATAAGGGTCGTAAGAATAATAGCGAAGTCGATTTTTATTTTTGCAACTTGGATCGATAGTCAAATTGAAATTATCCCAGTAATATTGACCTAAATCGTTAAATGATTCTAAAAATTTATTCGAATTAATTTTAACGAAAATACAAACTCCATCACCTCCAAAAGATCTATGAGAAATAAAAGTGTATTTATCAGCATTTATTTTTGAAATTGTTTCAATATCAACTTTGTCATCAATATCAATAACAATTAATCCGTTTAATTCTTGGATATTTGATTCAATTTTACTGCCTTGATTCATTACTGCACTCCCAGTAATGCACGGCATTTGCGACTTGAATTGTTTATACTTTTCTTTATCATTTTTAACGGCTCTAGCATTCAAAATAATATCCTGATACTTGCCATTTTTGACTGCTTCCAAATAATAATCTAAATCAATATCAATCTTATTAGTGTCTTTTACCGTTTTATAACTACTGAATTTTATCACTTCCATATTTATTTTTTTTTGTTTCTATTAATATTTTGTCACAAAAAGTTGTGTATCTAACGTGTTTTGAATCTTTTAATATAGAGCTAATAATTTTAAAATAAAGCGGTCTTAAATGTAATCTAAATTTTTCTATAAATTGATTAGTCATGTGAAAATCAAAAGTTTCTTCTTTTATTTCTAACTTACACAAAAACAATATCCATTTCTGTTTTAGTACTTTTAAAGTTTCAAATTTTGTCATTCCTTTATTAATAAAGAAATTTATATCTATTGAAGGAATTTCAAGTTTATTTTTTTTACCTTGTATTTCAAATAATTTAGATTGCATTTGCTCTGGCTTTTCTTTTTCTGGAATAGGCTCTCCACAATTAGGACATATATTTTCTGTAGATAAAAATTTAAAACCACAAGACTCACAATCTTGAATGTCATCTAAAGTATTTTTTATTTTACGATCTGAAAATATTTTATACCAATCCCTATCAAAAGAAATAATTTGATGTTCTTTATTATTATTTCCACCATCTATTAAAGTAAAATAAGGTTTTTCTATTTTATTTGTTATCCTGGCACCACGTCCAGCAATCTGAATCCATAAAGAAAGTGATTTAGTAGCTCGTGCGACAAAAATATTTTCAACATCGCAAACATCAAAACCTTTTGTAAAACATGATGTATTAATTAAAACTGCATCCGAATTATTTTTAAACCATTCGATAATGCCCTCTCTTTCGTGAGATTGATTATTAACCGAATCGTAGGTTTTGACATTGTAATCACTGAGTAATTCAGAATAAATTTTATTAGTTTCTGTTGAGCTAGTGAATATCATTGTCTTTTTTCCACTACATACTTTATCAAAAGTTTTACGTAAAGCTAATTTATAATCTTCCGATTGAAAAACCTCTTTTAAACTAGAAGCCGTAAATTCTCCGCTTGCATCAGTTTTTAATCCTGAACTATCAAATTCAATATACTCATTTTTTTCTGGAACTAAAAATCCGTTTTGCATTAACCAGCTTATGGGTTTCCCGCAAATAATATCATCATAAACATCTGACATTGTTTCGACTGCTGAGGTGTATTCGTCAATTTTATAGCGTTTTAATCTTACTGGAGTTGCCGTGAAACCTATTATTTTACAATTATTTAGAAAAGGAAATAATTTATTAAATTCCCAAATATGGCATTCATCAACTATGCAATAATTAAAACTAGGTAGCTTATGTTTTCTATTCCATAAACTTTTTACCATTGCGACAATTATTTTATTGTCTGGTATTTTTTTAGCTCCTGCTAATACGCAACCAACATCTAAGCCTTGCTTTTTAAAAGTGTCAACTGTTTGATTTACTAAGTCGATACTGTCAACAAGTATTAAAGTTTTAGAATCTAATATTGAAATAAGTTCTGTAAAAATAACAGTTTTACCACCTCCCGTGCTAAGTTGCACACATAGTTTATCAACTGTTTTAATTTTATCTAAGATCCCATCAAGTAGTTCCTGCTGGTATGGTCTTAATATTTTTTTCATAAAATAAAACCCAATCAAACAAAGGCTTCCACTCCTTCATCTAATCGGGTTGTTTAAGGTTAGTTACCTTATATTTTAACGTAGGTGGAAGTTCTACTCTACAAATATAATACTTTATTTCATATCTACAATTTTTCTATAAACATTATTTGCTATGATATAAGTCTATTATTAGCAGGATTCTAGTTATATTAGACATGTTTAATGAAAGTTCCGTTTACTGTTTTTCCTTTTCTATATTTTATTTCGTTCCAAGCTAAATTAGCGCACTCAGTAAAGTCTAAATTTAATATAAGACAAATATCATTTAACCAATCAAAAGGACTTTCTTCTTGCCAATCTGGAAAAGAATATCCAATTAAACCATAAATTAAATATTGAATTTCTTTTGCATTTCCTTCTATAAAATTAAAAGTAAAATCTAATCCTGTTTGTTCAGACAATATCGTAAGTACTACAAAAATATCACCTACTGCATCTTTTTGTTCTTCAATATTATCTTTTAAAATTGCATTTGCTAGTTCGCCACATTCCTCAATAAGTTTTAATCTTTGTTTTGGTGCGCATTCTATTAAATGTATATTTCTTTCTTTAGCCCATTCAATAATTAAAGGCTGTAAATCAGTTAATTTTTGCATAATAAAAATAATTTATTTTATCTTCTAATTCTTTTCGCCTCTCTGGAGTTGTTTTAATGTTTTTAGATTCTTTGATTAAATTCTCCATTATTAACGGATTATAATCTTTACAATCAGGCGTATAAAGTTTTTTACACGCCTTATGTTTTAAACAATGTTTACAGATTTGCATCTAAAAAGGCAGGCCATTTACTTCGTCGTTTATAGTATCTGTTGTTTGTAATGATTGAGGACTTGGAGCTTGTGCAACAGCTAACTTTTCTATTCTCCAACCTTTTATACTGTTAAAATACTTAGTTTCTCCTTGTGGATTAACCCACTCTCGACCTCCTATATTTATACCTACTTTGATATTTGTACCTATAGATAAAGTATCTAATATCTCGTTACATTTACCTTGTGCAAATTCAATAGCTATGAACTGCGGATATTGCTCGTCTGTCTTAATTACTAATTCTCTCTTTTCGTAAGATGCACTTACTGTAATTGATTCGCCTAAATTGTGTACTGCTCCAGTTACTTCCATTTTACTCTTGTTTTAATTGTTTTTTTACTTCTTTTATCATTTTTTCTAAAACCGCTAATCCTTCTAAATTCTTAATTACTATCATCGTTGGATTAGTTGATATTTCTTTACTGTTTAATAAATCCTTCCCAATTTCATTTTTATTCTCTAAGTTTTCAAATTGGATATAAGGAATATCTAACTCCTTTAAACTCCCCATAGAAATTGCTGTTTTTCCGTTTCCTATTACGTATCTCATTATTCAGTTTTATTATTAATATAACATTCATTTGCTTCTTTTATAGTCTTTTCGAAAAGTAATAGCCTTTTGGCATTGTTAGAAATTTAATTGATTAATAGTTTCTTTTATTTTTAACTCTAATTTATTAGCTTCTACAATAGCTATTTTACTCCATTGTGAAATTGTTTTAATATCTGGATGCTTTTCTATTTTAGGTTTTATTTCATTGCCTTTTACTCCAAATTGCTTTACTTCGACTTCATTTTTCCAGCCTAAATCTATCTTACTATCTTTTGTAAACTCTAAAATAAAAGGCTTAATGCTTTCAGGTCGATATGCAATAAAGTATAATTTTTCAAGTTTTTCATTTACGGTAAAGTAATGAATAATTTGGCAAAGTTTATCTTTTGGCAATTCTTTTTCTACTAATAATTTAGTATGTTCTTTTCTTGAAAGACATTTTATTTCAGTAGCAAACTTTTCACATTCTGTTAATCCGTCTGGAGAAATACCTAGTAATTTATGACTAGATTGTAACCACCCTGTTTTTTTAAATTCAATTCCAGTAAATGAAGATATATATTCTAAAGCAAAAGGTTCTAAATCATTTCCTCTTTGCATGGATTCATTTTCAAAACTATTACTAGGTTCGAATTCCTCGATATGCTGTGACAATAAATCTATGAAAAGCGTATCGGAATCAATAAATAAACCTTTTGATAAAGTACCTCCAATTTGACCCCATTTTATTTCGAACCATTCTAACGATCCTTGTTCTATTTCTTTGTGATTTATCATTGTTTCAAAGTAGTTTTAAGTTTTTCTTTTAAAGCAAATACTGACGGTAATTCCTGCTCTTTTCCTAATTTACCCCAGTTTGTAGATAATTCTACTAAAGTAGTCGAGCTATTTAATAGATTTAAAGCGTTGACATCTGAAATATTAGGTATTGGTGAAATAGGCAATATTCTAAACCCTCCAGTAACTTCTGCACCAAATTTTACAGTACCATCAAAAACCAATTCAATACTTAATCCTATCCAGTTTTTTATATTTCTAGCTTGTTCTATATCTAAATTCTTAACTACTTTAGCTACTTGAATAAGTCTTTTCTTATTTATAGTATTCATCATAGCTGGCTTTAAATCTTGATCAAATTTTATAAAATAACCACCAGTATTTTTACCAGCAACACTTTCGGTAGCGTTATAATAAGCATCTTGTATTTTTAAGATACACTTACCTTTTTTATGTATTATTTCTAGTACATCAGCTCCGCTTAAATGAGTTGCTTTTCTGTGTTTTAAACAGTCAATATCTCTTTCCATTTTGTTTTTCTTTTTCTTTAATTTTTCTTAAAGCTTCGATAGCTTCTTTTCGTTGCATTTGTTGGTACTCGTAAGACGTGAAATTTGCTTTAGTTTTTGACATCTCGTAAAAATTCTATGTTGTGCATTGCCAGGAAATCATAATTCCTTTTTTCCATTGGTTTTTCTACATAAACATAAGGTTCTTTTTTAAACGCTGTAATGTCTTTTACATCTAGTTCAGCTTGCTCCAACTCTTTGTCTAGTTCAGCTCTTACAGTTGCTGTAACTAATTGTAGTAGCTTCATGCGTTCTTGTGGCGTAGTATTTATATAATTGCTCTGTTTAAACAAAGCAATTATTTCAGAATGATTTTTAGCTAAGTCTACTTTCCCTTCACTTAGTAAATCGAATAGGTAATGAATGAATTTTTTCATGATATAATTATTAAGGTTATTGCAACAGTACCGATTACTGTTATTGTTATTTTTGCTATTTCTATTTGTCTGTACATGGTTTTAATTTTTTACCGCAATCCATACAATGCTTTTTGTCGTTATACTGAGCCGTGCAGTCGTGTTCACATCCAAATTCTCGCATAATCCAAATGTTTAAATAATGACAAGCCAAGAATCCTATGATAGCTCCTGCGAATAGTGATAATAATATTATTTCGTGCATGATTCTTTTAATGTTTTTAAATCTTCAATTACAGATTCTAAATTAAATATTAACTCATCTATTTCTGAACTATAATTTTTAAAAATAGTAACTTCTATTTCGTCTACTTTAATTTCTAAAAATCCACTCGATGAAAATCTTGTTTCTAATTTCATAATTTTATTTTTTTTAATAGTTCGTAAATATAAGGCTGTGGTTCTCTTACAATGTCTAAAACATGATTCAATTGTTTTTTAGAAGTTTCAATTTTTAATCGATGTTCGTAAACTTCTTGTTCTAGTTGTTCTTCTACTGTCATTTTTTTAAAGTCAATATCAGAAGGCGGTGCTTGTTGTTTCCAGTCGTCGTAGTTCATATCTCTTATTTTTTATCAAAGGTATATTAATATACCATAATAACCTAATTTATTTTCAATTATTTTAAAAAGGACAGTCAGAGTCAATGATAACGTCCGCTGTCCAATCTACTTTTTTAGTCAATAATTGTAATTTATTGATCGTTACCTTATCTTTTTGTATATTATAAACGATTGTACTTTTAAAACAATACATAGGTATTTCTTTCAATACGTAACTACGGTTATTTTTAATATAAGGTAGCTTGAATAGTTTTTTATCCTTCCAAACATACCTTATATTTTTATACTCAAATCCACAATCATATTGTAAAGTGGTAATCATAAGTGTTGATTTTATTGGTTAATTACCACTTTAGTTTCGTATGTCCAGTAGTTAGTAGC
>ENA-OSIY01000136-OSIY01000136.1-marine-metagenome-genome-assembly--contig:-NODE-136-length-40629-cov-60.977732_pt1 | contig 40629 bp, 58 predicted proteins | sample MGYA00237884_ERZ534233 | MGnify/ENA primary metagenome ERZ534233 (study PRJEB26412, sample SAMN06343840) | marine metagenome | isolation source: estuarine water | place: USA: Columbia River Estuary... | reverse complement strand
GTTTAAATCCCAATAAAGCAAATGAATACTTTGCCCACCCATAAAATATTTGTTCAATTTTTGTCATATTATAAACAGCCAAAGTTTTGAGTAAATGCAGCGCCACTCCAATACCTTACGGGAGTTGCTTGAGGCGCATTAGGGTCATAGTAATAATCGGCAGGCGCAGGCTGACAGCTTCCGCCTCCTATATCTTCATATAATTGGGTAGCGTTTAGCCAAACAGAATTATTCCTGTACCTAGTCAGTGTTTTAGTTGTATTACAAGTTTGAGCATTAAACCCTTTAACGGAAGTAAATGCAAATAAAGTAGAACAAGACAATCCGTAGTCGTGGTCATATCCATACCACTCGCCTATGCTTAATTCACTATTTTGGTTAAACTCGGTTAGTGTAGTTGGATAAGGGTAATTAACCCCATTAGTGTTAGTCGCTTCGTAGTTTTCTCCAGAACCGTTGGCATTGCCACCTAAAAATAAATCAAATAAACTTATAGGCGGATTAATACTAGACCCAGAATTGTAGTCGTCATATTTTTTTTCTTTCGCCATTTTAAGCATACTTAATTCTCCACTGCTTGGTACTGCCATTTACTATTCTTTTTCTACGGCTGGCTCTGCGGAAGCAGTATCAATAACTAGCCAGTCTAATTCGGTTACATCTTCGTTCTTAGGTGTTATTTTTTCCGAGATTGCTTTCTCAATAACTTCGTTCATATGGTCTGTCGGGTGGTTTGCTTTAGCCCATTCGATTATATCAGCTTCAGTTAATGTTGTAATTTCTGAAAAGTTTTCCGCACTAGGCGCTCCTACAGGACAAGCACCTTGAAAAGAGTGTGACTCCCCAAACTCTGCGTGTGTTCCTGTGTAAGCAAATCTAATGTGTGTAATTACATTTGACAACCCGTCAAGCGATGGTGCTTTTTTTAAAGCCGTAATTTTCCAATCGTAAGTTAATTCCATAATTTTAATTGTTTATTTATTAATTAATTGTTTTAATTCGTCTATTTGTTTTTGTTGTTCTTTAATTGCTTCAATTAATACAGGCACTAGTTTAGCATAGTCTACCGTTTTATAACCATCTCCTATGGGCGCGTCTGTAACTATTTCAGGTAGTATAGCTTCTACTTCTTGAGCAGATAAACCTAGCTTTCTTTCTTTTTTATATCCATAAGATTCAGCTATTTCATTAGGCTCGTAGTAAAATCCATTTAATGATTGTATCTTTTCTATTGGATTTTCTATATTACCTAATTTTGTTTTTAATCGCATATCTGAAAAGTATGCAATTACATCCCCATTAAAACTAGCGTTTCCAGCTGAAGAAATACTAGCCACTCGATTTGTTTCGTGTTTAAATATCCAACCCCTATCCGTGCCCCCACTCATAGTGAAATAAGTAGCCCAAGAAGCTGTTACAGAGCCGTGTGTTCCCCCTCCAGCAGTTCCAGTGAAAGCCAAACCGTATGCTGGCATACCAGTTGTTTGAGTACCGTAAAGAGATATTCCGTGTTGGGTGGCAGATGAATTCCCTGAATTAACAGAAATACCGCCTGCAAATCTAGCTTGATTTAGGTTTGAAACACCATTTGGGTCTACATAATAATTAGTGTTATCAGAGTCGTAATAAGCAGACGCGTACAATGAACCTTTAGATGATATATTTCCAGATGCACCATCTAACCAAACTCTAGCATCGCCATCAGCGGCAACGTACATACCCCAACTAGTTGCTCCAGTGAATGAAACAAACGATGCGTTTGGGTGTGAATAACCAATACCATACATATTTGATAATTCTGTGTCGGTTGGTTTGTACGAGTTACCTATGGTGTATATTGGGTTTGTTTTTTCAGAGTTTCCTCCAGCTGTGTTATATGACCCTACCAAGAAACCTGTAGAATGAGTTAATCTTTCTATATTGCCAAGCCTAGACTGCCCCGCAGGGTCTAAATAATAAGCAGTGTTATTTGAGTCGTAGAAGATTGGGGCTCTCATATCTCCTGTGGCACTAATTGTTCCTGTAACATCTAATTTATGCGCAGGGCTAGTTGTTCCGATACCGACATTACCTGAAGAGTTTAGATACATAGATAAAATACCACCATTACCGTAAAAAGAGTGATTTTTTGCTCTAAAAACTAAATCAGACCAAGTAATAGCTGGAGTTAAAGAAGATATTGTAGTAGAGTTAGCTACATCGTTTACAGAAAAACCTAAACCTCGTGAAGTACTTGTTCCTCCTCTAGTAAAAACAACTTGATTAGAACTCCAAGCCGTAACATTTCCATCGCTATCAGCGGGTAGAGCAACATTTAGTTTTCCCACAGGGCTAGTCGTTCCAATCCCTACGTTGCCGTTAGATGCAATACGCATACGTTCTACAGTAGCAGAATTACCTCCTCCTGTATTTGTAAGAAATCTCATTGAAGATGAGGTGCTTACAGAAGCATTCTCTTGAACTACTTGTATGTCTCCAAGATAACTATTAGCAATGGTTTCATCTCCAAAAACTATATTTAAAAATGCACCTGATGAATAATTAGTTCCTGTTGCAGTAAGTTTTAACCTTAAATTAGCAGTATCACTTCCAAATGGCTTAGTAACATTTGTTTGAATAGTACCTTCTCTATCAATATATAATACATCATTATCACTTACATTTAAAGCTATTGCATTACGCGCGGATAATCTATGACCTACATTGTTTGTTCCGTTTGCTACAAATCCTGAAAACTTTAAATGTCTATCTACTGTACCTCCACTACCCATACTTGCATATTCGGAATTTGCAGTAGGTTGTAATACGCTAAATTTAGCACTAGGCGAAGTCGTTCCAATACCTACGTTGCCAGATGAATTTAGTAAAACTCTTGTTGAATTAGCGTCATCATCATATATACTCCAGTTCCCAGAAGCAGTTGAGGACATAACATAAGTCCTACCGCTGCCTCCAGTTGAATCTAAATTTATTGAAGCTACGTTAGTATTAGCAATATGCAATACTGTTTCAGTTCCAGAAATATGCTGCGAAGGAGAAGTCGTCCCTATTCCTACATTTCCTGAAGAGTCTATGCGCATATACTCCGTAGAACCGTACCCTTCATTATTAAAAACAAAGGTGTTGGCATTAAATCTATGCTCGCTTCCGTCAGCATACATTCTTGTTGTCCAAGAGCCAAGAGACGTACTAGATTGCCCAAAATATAGTTTATAGCCTACTCTTAAACTTGTATCTCCATTAATTTCTAATTTAGCGGCAGGGCTAGTCGTCCCTATACCTACGTTGCCTGAGGATGTAATACGCATACGTTCTGCTGAATCAGCATCCTTTGCAGCAGTATAAAATGCCATACCAAAAGCATCGCCATCAGCTTGTTCGCAAACAGGTAAGATTCGGTTAATAGGCATACTTAATCTTCCCGAAGGGGGATTATAACTAAACTCACTTGTGTAGATATTAAGACCAGCTAAAGTGCTTCCAACTCCTAAAGATGTTTGAGAATCATTAATACTAATAGTACCATTTGTTTCGAGAATACTTCTTGCACTCGAAGTACCTATACCAACATTCCCTGAAGAATCAATACGCATACGTTCTGCCCCTGCATTTGCAATACTAAAGTTGTTTGAACCATCATTAGTTAAATCAACATTATTAGCAGAACCATTTGTCAATCTAATTGCTGTTTGTCCCGCTGTAGACCTTGCTATTCTAAAAGGTATAGGGTCTGTATGTACTATATTTAAAGTACTTGAAGGACTACTCGTTCCAATACCTACGTTGCCAGCTTCTGTAATTCTAAATCTTTCTTGGTTGCTTCCATCTACACTATCTGATAAAGAGATAAAAAAGTCTGAACCAAAATTAGCGCCAACTCTATTTGCACCTAATACAACATCACACGCTTCTGAATCTGCATTAGATAGTTTAATAGCTGCAGTTGTTCCACCAGCGTTTGTTGAATTTACAAAATCAGCAACAATTCCATTTGTAGGAGAAGCTGATACAACTTCTAATGGAACGTCAGGGCTAGTCGTTCCAATACCTACTTTACCATCATTTTTTAATGTTATATTTGAAGTGCTTATAATTCCGTTTGAATCATAAGAATTCATAGACATTCTTGCATTAGGTCTATCCACTTCTATACCAAAACCATAATAACTTGCCCCTTGCGCTCTATTTTTGGTTCCATCGTTATAAGAACCTAATCCTATAAACCCTGTTGAGCTACCCGTATCGTCTAAAGTTATAATATTATTTACACCTATATCTAACATAGCATCAGGACTAGTCGTTCCGATACCTACTCGTCCTGTAGAATCAATACGCATACGTTCTGGTATATAAGACTGCGTAGTACTAAGTCCTGTTCCAAAAGATATTCCACCATTGTTTCCAGAACCATTAAATTGCATATAGCCCATCCAAGTGCTATCAATTTTTTCTTGAATCCTTTTACTAGAGTAAGTCCAATCTGCTCCTGCGGAGGTTCTATAATCTTGTATATATAATTGAGATTGATTTGCGTTGGGGCTAACAAAAATAGCTTGAGTGCTAGTGTTATTAATAGCCGTACCTAAAGAAGGACTAGTAACTGACAATGTACCCGTTAAAGTACCTGAGGTATCTGAACGCAAGAATTGAGTGCTATCTAAACCATCTAATAAGTCAGCATCTAAACCTGAACCTGAACCGTCATTATTAGAGTTCCAAACTGTTGCCCCGTTTACAAGTAATTCTTTGTTAAAATAAAAAGAAGACCTATCTGTATATATATGCGCAAACCCTGAATTTGCTGGGCCAAATTGTATATAGCCATTGTCAGTTTGTGATTTAAATCCCCAACTATCAGAAATTATCCTTCCATTATTTGTTGAACCAACAATCTTGTATTCGCTTGTGGACATATATCCGCCTGCTGAAATGTTATAGTTTGCTGAAATATTACCGCCACTTGTAGCTATACTGCCACTAGCTAATATGCCTCCAGCTATATCTAAAGTAGTAGCTGGCGCGGTTGTTTTACCAATAGCTAATCTATTGACAACGTTTGCATAGCCATTACCGTCTATAGAAAATGCTGTTAAAGCACTGCTGCCTTGTTTTATTCTAAAAGCATCTCCAGTAGTGATAGCACCATTTAGGTTGGTATATATTTCAACTAAACCTCCATTTGTGCCTCCTCCGTCTATTTTAGATATAAAACCGTTGCCCTCTACATCCCAAATAATTCCTCGAACTGCATTTGTAGACAAAGTGTCAAATATAAGGTTAGCAGAATTCACAGTTAGCGTTCCACTTATAGTGTCTGAAGTGTCACTACGCAAGAATTGAGCGCTATCTAAACCATCTAGTAAATCAGCATTAACATTATCGTTGTCCATTAATATTCTTTTCCAAGAATACCAAGTTCCGTTGTAGTAACCTCTACGGTAGGTGTTTGTTAAACTATTATAAACTTGATAGGTTTGATAAACCATAGCGCCATCGGATTGAACCGAAAGCATACCGGCCAAATCTTCTGGATAATTTGTTCCTGCTGCTGCAGCTGCATTCCCGTTTTGATTATAATACCCGTCTGTTGTGTAAGTGTTTAAGTCTGCACCACTTGGAATATCATTGCCTTTTTTCCACAAAACCGAACTATCGTAACCATCTAAAGTATCAGCGTCTACATTTAACCCGTCTATGTAAGTTTTTGTTATGTAGCTAGAATAATTAAAAGAAGTAAATACTTTTCCTACGCCTATTCCAGATTTAGTCCAATGCAAATCGCCATTAACATTAGACAACAAATCATCAGTTCTTATTGAATCTGGAGTATTGCCTCCCGTATGTAAATAAATATTACCCGTCCTTTGAAATCCATTAACTTGAATCCTAGCGGCACTACTCATAATAGCGCCACCAAAATAGGTTTTTATTGCAGAACCAGTGTTGTCATCAGCATCGCTTCGCAAGAATTGTGTACTTGTTAAACTATCTAGCGTGTCAGCGTCTATGTTTAAAGCATCTACGAAGGCCTTATTTACCTGTGTTGTTAATAAATAAGTATTGCTGTCTATAGTCCCATCCGCTTTTAAAAATTGTGTAGATAAACCCCCGGGCCTTTTAAAGTTACCAATAAAATAGTTAGCCTGCACATCGGAAAGTGCAAAAGAGGCATGCCCTGTGCTTATAGATAAACCTGGTTCTGGAGTATATCCTTCATAAAATTTCCATATACCGCTGTCGTCAGCATCTCTAAATATGCCAGCGTGAGCATATGTACCATCATTATAATTACCTGCAATACCTAAATCCGGGTTAGTAACTGTATTCCCGTCGTTTAGATATATCATGTTATCCTGTATAGCTAAATCCGTCGCGGATATTGTAGTGGTATCACCTAATACGGTTAAATTACCAGAAACGGTTAAATTATCCCTAACAGTTATATTCACTCCAGCATCTGTACCTATATATGTATCAGAATCTATTTGCGATAACCTATTTTCAAGATTTTCAACTGTTACATCATTATTTACATCACCTGTAAAATTAATTGTGCCAGTAACCTCTAAGTTACCATCTATTTTAGCGTCACCGCCAATTGATACATAAGGATCCCCACTATTATAGTTTGCTCTATCAACTTTAAAGAAAACATCTTCCGTACTTAATATTTGAAATCCTTCTGGAGAAATTTCAGTCAATCCTTTTGATTCTGCAAAAGAAAGATTACCAGAAGTTGCGCTTGTTATGCTAAATGTTCTTGCTGTAAATTGAGCGTTACCCCTATTCGCTTTCCAATCTCTTACCCATTTAAATCTAGTATATATATTCGTTGCAGCAGATAATACTAATGATATATTATTTGATGTAGCCGGGAAACTTAAATTCTTAGCTACGTTTGAATAATTTTCAATTCTACTTTTTCCAAGTCTTTTGTCTACAAGCAAATTAGAAAAATCTGATATATCAGAAACCTGCAACCACAGGGACACTTCTACATGACCATACCAAGTTGAGGAAGTAGCAACTAAAGCCTCCGGTATTTCAGCAGTAGTTAAAGTATGCGAATAAGCGCCTACGGGCACGTTTAAGGACGTTACATAAGGTCCGTATATAATTGCATCATTATCTGTTAATGATCCAGTGGTGGACGTGAAATCGCCTGAAGAAGGCAATCTATCAGACCAAGATGCAAATTGAGTTGTTGCTATGCCATCTATACTAATAACGTCTACTGTTGTTTGTACGGTTCCAAGTGGTGCTGCGTGTATTTTTACAGCTAGATCGTCATCATTATCAGCTATTTCAACGGCTCCAGAAAAAACAGCTCCTCCGCTTGATTTTAACCAAAGCTCAGGCGTTTTAATATAACCCTCGGTAAGATCAAATATAGCGCCTCGTGTTACAGCTTCAGTTTCTTGAAAGCCAAGTGTTGCGTTTGATTCAGCATAATCAAAGAATGCGGACTTAATAGCCCCTGTTGTTATGTAAGCCCCATCAATAGCAGTATAGTTAAACTCTTTTGTCCCATCTGTTAAGATGTTATTCTCAGTGCCTGTAAATGTAACTAGGCCATTGAAGTTTAAATAAGTGGTTGGGTTACCAACGGTAACAGTGTTTGGGCTATTCTCAACAACATTTACAGAAACATAATACAAAGCATTTGTACCAGATCCAGGAGACGCAGATGGCGGATTTTCACTCCATCCAGCAGGTATGTCAATCCAAGATGCTGTGTCAAAGTCGTAATTTAGTGTACCTACAACAAAAGTTGGAGGATTGCCATCGGTTACAATAGCACTGTAGAATAAGTTAGCGTTATAAACTCTTTTACCCGTTGGCCCTAATAACCCAGGGTCTCCTTGATCACCTTTATCTCCTTTTAAAGATTTTGATATACTGTAATCAGCGGTTAAAGAAACGTCACTTGTTGTTTTCGCTATAGCTGCAGGTATAGTTGCTAAAAATGTAGCTACACCAGTTGTTGAAGAAAAACTTGAAACACTATAAACACCAGTGCTAGAAACTATACTAACATCCACACCTGTTTCTGAAGACACACTAAATGTACAATCTTCAGTTATATCTGTGCCACCTAAGAATACTTTATATATACCGCCTGAACCCGTTAATACAGGACTGCTTCCGTCGGGATTAGCAGAGCATACATGTGCCGCATTCGTTAAAAACCCTATAATTGCGTCGCTTCCATTTTGTACGCCATATATACTTACAGTGTCGGTTGCAACCTGCACTCCGTCATCATATAGGTTAACCCTAACAACAACACTAGCACCACTTGCCGGCTCATCTCCATCAGGCAAATTAAATGTTGAAGTAGAGGTTGGACCTACTCCTTGTGCAACATCGTTTATATAGAACCTATACGTTACAGCTCCTGTTGTGTTTTGTGCTTCTGTTGAAAAAGTTATTGTATCTGTTTCTTCTCCTGCTTCAGAATAGTTTATAACATGCTTGCTAGGTAGTAGCTTAACAGTTTTCCCATTGATACCTGGAGCACCATCTATACCGTCTATACCATCTATACCCGGAGCACCTGTATCACCTGTCGCACCTGTATCACCTGTTATTTGATTAAACGTAACACCTGAAATTGGTAAATCAACTTCTGTTAGAGCCGCCGCTCCTTGGTATATACCATAGAAGTTTTTAACACCCTTTGTTAAGGATTGCCCAGCACCTGTTCCGTCATCTGCATAAACCGTTGTTAAAACAAAAGTATCTGGAACATTATCTAAATCACCAAACGAAATTGTCTGTATGTTCGCTTTTTTAATTTTAACTTTATCCCCCTCAACAATAAACGGGGCCTCCCCCTCAATTCCATTGTATATTTTAAAACTGTCAGTTGAAAATATAATCTCTGTACCGGTTTGGCCGTCAGCTAGGAATTTCATAGAAGCTATGTGCCCGTTTGCATCAACTTCTAAACCATAAGAAGCACTTACGTTGTTTATTATTTGCCCTACACGCTCATCTGTTGTTTCTATCCATATACTGGCTCCAGCATTTGCCGGATCATCAGACACTAAGTATGGCTTGTTATCATCATCAGTGTCGTACCAAACAGATCCGTTAGGTATAACTTGGACCAAAGGATCACCGCTATAAATAGTTGGTGGATTATCTTGTCTATATATGTTAGGCTTATAAGCTAAAACCTGTTGAGCTGTATTTACGCTTGCTATTAAACCTGGGTTATCCCCTTCTCCATCTAAATCAATTCGAATGCCCGATACAGCTTCCGCCGTAGCTGAGTTCTCATCTACATATGTTGAAATAGTCGCATTGTATTCAGCCGTAGTATATTTTGGCAACCCGTTTTCATCTAATATGTCTAGTGTAGTATTTAGGTTGGTTACCTTTTCAGCGGTAGCCGAGTTGTTATCTACATATGTCGTAATGGCATTGTTGTATTCAGCCGCATTTAGATACAGTAAATTTCCTTCTTCATCTAATATTTCTAGTGTAGCATTTAGTTTACCTACCTTTGAAGCGGTGGCTGACTCAGTATCTACCTTTGTTACTATAGCCTCGCCGTATTCAGCATTGCCATCAATAGTAAAATTGTTATTAGCATCAAACGTACCAAACTTTGCAGAAATGTTTGTTATTTTTTCCGCGCTCGCTCCGACTCTACTGTCATCGGTTACTTGCCACGTCTTTGTTCCAGTATTTTCGGGATCATCAACGATGTACACCTTATTACCATCATTAGTGTCATACCATAGAGAACCTGTGGGTATCACTTGCACTAATGGATCGCCGCTATATATGACAGGTTCATCGGGTTGTCTGAACACTAATACTTTATTAGCTACCTCAGCTTCAATGTTTTGTATGTATATTGAATTAGCAAAGCTAAGTTCAGTAAATGTATCAAAAATAGTCTGTATACTAGCCTGTGACAATGTAAACAACTCCCCATCAAATGTACCAAACTTACTACCAATGCTGTTAACCTTTTCCGTTGAAGCAAATCTATCACTTGCGGTAGTTGTTATAACCTCATTAGCAAAAGCCTCATTTAAAGTCAGTATGTTGCCAGCCTCGTCAAAGGTACCTATGGAAGCCTTTATATTATTAAGTATACTAGCGCTAGCGTAGTTCGTAGTTGTCTCAACTTGCATTACCTCATTAGCGAAGGCCTCACTCAATCCAGTTATATTACCATCCTCATCAAAATTAACTACGTTAGCCCTAAGCAAAGTCTCAAAACTTGCAGTGGCATAGTTATCCGATACCTCCGACTGAGCTATAAGATCAACGCCTGCGGAAGAAATACCAGTGATATTACCATTTATATCATAAGTATACAGATCCTTAACCTTATTAAGATCCCCTAACAAACCAATAAGATTAGCACCGCCAATCTCAATGTTGTCCTCAAAGAACTTTAGTAAATCCTGTACCTTATAGTTAGCCGTTGTAAAAATTGCCATACCAGAACCATCCGTTCCCGTATAACTCGATCCAACTAACTTATCATCAATAGTAATATTCTTGTCTTTTCCGTATGTGCTTAATCTAGCCATTATTTACAGTTATTTTTCTTTGTTCCTTTTCCATGTCCCCCTCTATTAGACTTAACCGATACAAACTTCTTTTTAGTATGGTCATAGTCCTTCCCACTAATATCACTACCCGACTTAACAGCAGCACGACGCTTACGTTGGTTTTCCGCCTTCATCTTCCTACGCCTAGGAGTCATAGCCTCAGCCAAATCCCTTTTTCGCTTCGCTGCCAATGCTGTTTTAGATAGTTTCTGTTTCATCTTTATATTATCACATTAAAGCCAACCCTTTTAAAAAATACAAAAACTGTGACAATAGCCCCCTACTATATACATATAAGAGGCTAATGTCGCACTTTGGAAAGTAAAGCAATGTTATTGCATCTGGAAAAATGTTGTTAGATATATGGAACGATTGTTGAAAAATTGTGTTCAGATATGTGGAGGTATTGTATTACATATACATATTACATTGCGTACCGTAAAAAGAAAGTTGATATTATTTACCCCACGGGGCCCCTTTTGTAACGAATTTCGTAGAAAGTTTCAGCTTTTGCTGTAGCGCAGCGTATCTATCGTTAACAACTATGTTCGGACCTCACATCAATTTGCGACGTTTTTGTTTCAAAAAAAAAAGAGTTGACACGAGTCTCTATTGATAATATATATGTAAGTAAAAAAATAATACTAATAATTAAATACTACTACTATGCAAACTATTAAAATTAAATTAATTCTTTTATTAATAAAAATAATAAGACTCCTTAGAAGATTATTAAAATCTATAGACTATAAATTAATAGACTTAGTCTAAATAAAAAAAGAGTTAACACGAGTTCACTTTGATAATATAAATGAATATAAAATATAATAATAATTAAATAAATATAACTATGCAATTAACACTTCCAACACAAACTTTAACTTATGCTCAATTATTAGAATGGGATAAGAATGATCTAGCTGAATTTATATTCAATCACACTATGATAACACATCCAGAAGATGTAGATTTAAAAGAAGATTATGACAATGAAGATTTAAAAATATTTTATCTAAAATAAAAAAAGAGTTGACACGAATACTATTTGATAATATAAATGTAACTAATAAAAATTATACTTATGACTTCTATTCAAAAACAATTCAAACTTCAAAATTCATTCCAAATTATTTATTCCCATGAACACAAACTATATGACTTTACAATATTTGACTTAGAAACTAAAAAAGTTATATATCACTATCACTTTGAAAATTTAAAAGATATAAACACATTAATTCAAAAATATAAATAATAACTAAAATATATAACTATGATTCCATTTAAAATTAAAACAAGCCCTAAGTCTAACTACACATGGATTGACTATGTAGAGAGAGGAGTCGAAACAAGATCAATGACACACAAGCCAATGTATACTTGTGAAGAGTCTAAAGCAATGCAAGACTATGAGAATGGAGTATCCTTGTGGCTAGATAGTTTACTACAAAGATAATTGCTATACACAAAAAAGCTTAACACGAATACTATTTGATAATATAAATGTAAATAAAATATATAAATTATGACTAAAGAAATTAAAAGCGAAATAATCGCAACTATCGACGAACTAAACCAATATCTAAATGGCAACGTAACTAAAACGAGTCTACAAATAACACTTGACGAACTAATAAATAAATTATAATTATGCAAACACTAAAAGAACTAACGAACGAATCATTTGATGCTATACACAACATCTTATACAATCACCTCATCGAAACTAAAGGAGAGTGCGATCACGATGAACATGGACAACTATTAGTAGATGTAATTGACTCCTTAAATGTAAAAGTATTATTAAAAAATTAAAAATGCTATACACAAAAAAAGAGTTGACACGAGAGTAAATTGATAATATAAATGTAACTAAAAAATATAACTATGACTTACAATGGAATTGCAAACGACGAATTTGGAATGGATTACAATCAACTAGGCCCTAATGAAAAAGAATGGGTGCAAGAAGTATATGAAGATTTTAACAACTAAATAATACAACTATGAACTTTGACGACTACGTAAACTTTGAACAATTAGTAAAAGATTTTAACTTAACTACTGGCGATATATCTCCTAGCGATATTTTTAAAATAAATGAAATACTTGAAAGATTTATAAACACAAATAAATAATATAACTATGAACGAAGCTAAAACAAACGAAGCAACACTTGACCTCATCACTTCAATAATGGATTGTTATATAAACAAACAAACCATCTCAGAAAAAATGTGCTTAGCTAAAATACAAAGCGCCATTGAAGAGTCTTACATCCATGGATCCTTAGACAATGAATATAAATAATATGAATATGAAATACTCAATAAAATTACCTCAATCACAACAAGATATATTAAATAAAATATTAAAAAATGTATATTTAGAAACAACAGACCATGAAACAAAATTTGATATTCTAACATTAAAATCTATATTCCAAGACACTGATGTAGATATTAAAATTGAATTAAAAAAATCAACTTACAATAACTTTGCTATTAGAAACGGAGTGGACTTTCCTGAATATAAATAAGGTTGACACGAGACTAAATTGATAATATATATGAACATTAAATAATATAACTATGACTAGAACACAAAACAAATTTACATTCAATGGAGAAGAACTGACTATGCTATACACAGCTCTAAGTACAAGGCTAAATGATATAACAGAGAACTATACAAGCGATCAAATGATGGGCTTATACAAAAAAGAAATTAACTTACTAGAACAAATAACTGAAACACTTTAAAATAATATAACTATGACTAAATTTGACTTACAAAAGTACTATACACACGAAACAAAAATTGGACCACAAGGAGGTGGTTGGGCTGAGCCAAGTAAAACTACACAGCAAATAGCTCACGAGATCTATGCTAAGTGGCAAGGTGAAAACAACTTGAAGAATTGGAAACAAGATGAAAGATATGTGCACAACACAAGAACTAATCAAAATGCTATACACAACATGATTAATAACTGGATCCGTCAAGACTACTTTTAAAAAAAGTTTGACACGAGTACTAATTGATAATATAATTGAATCTAAAAAATAAAAATATGAAACTAGAACTAAACGCAGAAGAATTAGCTATCACTTATAGCGCACTTGAAGACTGCCTAAATTCAGACGACTGGAGCAACCTCCACCTGTTAGACTCAATTGATGGAATTATGCAGAAAATAAAAACACAACTAAAAAAACCAAAACAATAACTAAAAAAGGTTGACACGAAACACATTTGATAATATATACGAACTTAAAATAATACACACATGAAAACACTAAAACAAAGACTACACCCTCAGTATCAAACAAGACTAATCTTCTTCAAAAAAGAATATCCAGCACTCGGCGAACGTCTTGAACACGACCTCATCACACAAAAATTTGTTGGCGACTTAACACTTAGCGTCTTACTAGATCTAAAAACAGCATTCAAAATAAAACAAGTGACTGACGCATATGACTGCTTTGAAAGTGTAAAACTATAACTAAAAAAAGTGCGACAATAGCCCCCTATATAACCTTATTAATAGGCTAACGTCACAGTTTTGCAACAAGGTCACACTGAGAGACTCGTTGTTATACCAGTCAGCACTATTTTCACTATAAATAAAATACATACTTTACTACTAAACTATAAATAAATTTAATACTATGGATAATAATAACTTAGGACAATATAGAATTGAGCTACAGGCTGCAAAAGACACAAGGCAATTGATTGAGTATAGTTTTTATGCTGAGGATATACATGCGGCGTATGATGAGGCTGCGGCGTTTGCTGCGAGACAAGATGAAGAATATACATTAAAGTATTTAATTAGGGTATGGTCATGAGTTTATACAAAGATAAGGTACGGGAGTATGCTATACACACGGCAATTGAAAAGATGGAGCCTCTTGAGGGTTTTATAGGATTAAAGATTGAGTACAAATATATATTGAAACAATTGATGCATGAGATGCAACAAGAGATTAATAAAATAGATAACGATTTAGGATTATGAAATACACAAAAGAACAATTGGATAATTTGGTAGATCTTTTTGATGCGGATGGTGTTTGGGCACAGATGCAAAATGAGGGTCTTGAGGACGAGAGCTTTTATATTGAGCAAAGATACTTTAATCTTTAAAAAGGTTAACACGGAGGAGCATTGATAATATATATGTAACAACTAAAACAAACTAAAATGAATTTACTTACACAAAACTCTAAACTAAAAAAAACAAGTACATTACTTAACAAGCGGGTATTTAACTTTGGGATCCCTGCGTACAAATCTGCAAGTGGTAAATTAACTTGTCCGATGGCCCTTGAATGTGTTAAGTTTTGTTATGCTAAGAAAGGTGCATATATATGGTCTAATGTTAAACCGGCATTTGAAAAGAGATACGAATTAACTAAAACAACAGAATTCATTTCAAAAATGAATGACGAAATAAAAAAGAAAAAAGCAGACTTTGTCCGCATACACGACTCGGGCGACTATTATTCCAGGGCATACCTTGACAAGTGGTTAAAGATTGCAGCACAAAATCCAGATGTTAAATTCTATAGCTACACAAATATGGTTGAGATGTTTAAAAACACAATACTACCTGACAATTTCGATGTTATCTATAGTAACTCGGGCAAACAAAAACATATGATCGATCGCAACACAGATCGTCACACAGAGATCTTTAAAAGTAAAGACGAGCTAATAGCTGCGGGATACGCAAATGCTTCTGAGAATGATCTAAACGCAACCAAATGGTTTAATACAACAAACAAAGTAGGATTAATATACCACTAAAATAACAAGCTTAACACGAACAACAATTGATAATATAAATGTAACAACTAAAAACATATAACTATGACTGAATTTAAAGAAAATGTGCAAGCTATGGTAATATTCCATGTAAAAGAAGAGGTTAGAAAGCACACTAATCTACAAACAACTGATAGCGCTTTGCTTTACAATTTACAACAATATTTAAAATATAACAACATATAACTATGACACACTTTGAAAGACTTTACACCGAACGAATTTTACTTAGCTTAAAATATTATACTATTCAAGATCAAGATGACTATTCCGATGCTATACACGAGATAATTGACAACATGTGCATATATGATAGCGACAACAAACAAGCAGTTGAGGAATTAGACTACGATGTATTCCAAGAAGACGAACTATATGGCAGACCTCGAAACTACGGCGAAGCAGCTTACAATGCAATATACCATAACTTTTATGACAACGGACCATCATTTGAAGAGTATGCAGCTAATAACTTAATCGCACAATAATGACAAAGCCAGAATATCAAGAACTATCTAGCGAACTATACGAACTTACTTGCGACTTTATAAGCGAGCAACTACTTGAGATGCTTTACGATAAAGATATAATCAAAGAAACAGACGATGAAGCAATGGAAATATTTAACAAAACATTAAAACAATATTATAACACACACTTAACTAAAACTTGGTAATTATGTCACACTATAAAAAACTAGTAATTGAAAAGTCCGGTGCAACACTTGACACAGAGGTTCTGACGCCGAACTACGATGTAACTTTTGAATCTATATTAACCGCTGATGGTCACGATATTTATGCAGCTATGGATCAAGGCGATTGGAAAAATGTAATGACTGATAGAGATTTATATATAGATGCTTCAATGCTGCAAGATGAAATCGAATCGGCAATTAACTTAGGATCTAATATATATGTTGATCAGTATATACTTGACGCATGCGAATTAGACGACGATAGCGACCGTTGGGAATACTTATGGAATAAGTGGTATATAAATAACCTTGGATTTTTATAATGAGAAAAAGAAAATACCGCAGCAACCAAGGTAGACACCCGAAAAAAGAAAACGAATCTTTAAAAATAATTGGTTTATCATTTATTTTAATTATAGCAACAACTATAGTATTAATATTAACACAATGACAAAAGAAGAATTTTTACAATACAAAGAAGAGCAGCGCAAGCAAGCAGCTTATGCAAGAATTAAAAAACTAGCAGGTCTTGGCCAATGCAAAGGGTTAACTGACGAGGAATGGGACACTATTGAAACGCCTGGCAAATCAAGATTTAAAAACAGTTTAACTAAACAAAGCACATTTAAAAAGTAACAAGCTTAGCACGAGCGCACATTGATAATTAAAATGTATGGTAAATAAAAAACTTATAACACCAGCAAACAAACGTGCCGCAATAATAGAAAGAATAGCTAAAACATTATTCTTAACCTGTTGGGCAGTTGTAAACTATATTGTTTACTTAAAATTTAAATAGTCACACAAAAAATATAAAACTTATGGAAGAAATATTAAAATTAACAGCAAGTAATGAACAATTAATTCGTATCTTAGCATCAATGCACGACCGCATCACTGAATTAGAAACACAAATAGATAGAGAATGGATATAAGAGAGAAAGCATATAATAAAGTTAATGCTAAATTGCAAAATGCTATACACAAATGGCAACAAGCTGAAGCTGACGACTGGCAGTGGATGGGTATAGACGAAGGGCCGGCTGTACGGCGCAACCAGATCAAACAACATAAACAAGAAGTAGAAATATATAAATACACTTTAAAATTAATTACAGATGACAGAATCAGACATGCAGCGATTAGCGACCTTAATAGCCGAGAAAATATTTGAAGTTAGCGAAAGACGTGCAGCTACGGAACCTGAAAAGTTCTATGCTGTTGACGAACAAGGAGACAGATATGAAATAACTGAATATGAATTTATAAGTTTTCAAATAGAAGAGCTTGAAGACATTGAACGCAACCACGTTAACAAAGAAGAATACACCGAAGCATTATTAATACAAAAAAAAATACAAAAATTAAAAACTAAAAGAAACGAATTATGAAAGTAACTAAAGAAAACCTAGAAGTAAACTCAAGTGCAATTTTAAAAATGGCTTATAGCTTTGAAGACAAACTATTAACCGTTAAATTCTCAAGTAACAAAACTTATGAGTTTAAAAATGTAACAGCTGAAATATTTTACGCTATGAAGCATTCAGACTCAATTGGCAAGTTCTTTAATAAGAACATTAGATGGAACTATAAGTTTAATCCAATTGGGTAAGCTAATAATAATTGATAGCAATGGTCGTCATGAGTACCTGATCAATACAAGACTGGCTGACCATGTTATCGATGACATCACAAGTAAAATACTAAAAGACTTCCCACAAGATGCGGTAGTAGATTTTGAACAATTATATTAAATATTATGACAGTACAACTAGAAACCATAAAAGACTACATTGAAGCTAATATAAAAGTTAGTTTAAAAAAGAAAATAAGAACCCGAGATATGGCTTATGCTAGAGCTGTATACTATAAGCTTGCTAAAAGATACACAGTACAATCTTTAACATCAATTGGTAAATTAGTAGGTAGAGATCACGCAACAGTATTACACGGCTTAAAACTATTTGATGAGGCTGTTATGTATTCAGAGCCACTAAAGATTGTATATGATTCATTCTCTGTTAATGTAGAGAATAAAAACCTGGAAGATGCTGACTCTAATATGTTGGATATTAAAAAGTTAGCAGAACAAAACAAAAGATTAAGAAGAAAAGTATTTAAACAAAACCTTGAAATAGATATTTTAAAAAAACAAAAAATAGAACCAACAAATAAAACTGAAGAGTTTATAGATTTAATTAATTCAGTGGACGAAGATAAGCTTGATATGCTATACACACGTCTTGACGCAATTGTAAAAATGATATAATTATGAAACAACCATACAAAATAACAATAGAGCAGTACGAGTATAAATACTCGGTAGAAGTAGACCATTCAGACATAGACTTTACAGAATATATAGAACTTTTAAGGTCGTTATCTTTAGCAGTGGGGTGGTCAGTAGAGAGCGTAAAAGAATTTTTTGATAAGTGAACCTATGAAAGAGCAAGATTTAATAGATTTAGGGTTTAAAAGAAACGATATAATAGAGGACTTCCTCGGGGATACACCTTATTACTATTACACATATGATATTACAAATGAGTTATGTTTAATATCTAGTGATAACGGAGAAGCTGAAAAAAATGGCTGGAGTGTAGAAATGTTTGATTACGATAACATTGAATTTACTAGTAAAGAGGACATTAAAAAACTTATTAGTCTAATTGAAAAAAATAAAATATGAAAACATTAATAGTAAGTATAGTAGCATGCGTAACAGCAACTGTTTACAATGCAGTGCCTGAACAAACAAATGAAGATCCAGGACATACGGCGTCAATGTATGAAATAGACTTAGAAGATCCATATAAACATCGTATCTTAGCCGTATCGCGAGATTTATACAAATTAGGGTATAAGTTCGGCACTAAAGTAAAAGTGTCCTGTGATTGCCCCTATGAAGGTGTATGGGTAGTTAGAGACCTAATGAATAAGAGGTATAAAAAAAGAATTGATTTTTTAATCAATGAAGATATGCCAATCGGCAAATGGAACAACGTTCAAATTAATAAAACCCAATAATGCGACGTTAGGCTGTTAAATAAATATATAGTAGGGGGCTAATGTCACACAATAGAAATTTGAAATATTTAATCCAAAACCGCATCGTATACAGAAGCGATCCTAAAAATGATCAGCCTACTGAGGTTTATCCTTGGGGTTATTATTTTGAAGACGGAACATATGAGTGTTACTCACTGTTCAATTCTAAAGCTAAGATAACATCGTATAAATCTTTAAAGTGGCACTTATTAGTATTGTGGTATTTGAACCCTCAATTAGATTTTGATAAGTTTGCAAGTATTAGTAACTTTATAGCAGATAAGTCAAATGGTTTTACTACATTTACTCCATCAGCGGATGTTATAAGCAACATTACCAGCGACATAAACAAAACTGATTTAGAAAAGCCGCCTAAAAATAGAAGACGTAAAGTTATATTTAAAGACAACACAGGGCTTACTACAAGCGAAAAACTTAAGATTGTAGGTTCTATTATAGGTAAGAATAAAAAAGCAACAGAAGAAGATATATATGACGCTATGATATGTATTCATGAATTAGACCAAAAGATAACAATAACCAAAATAGCAAAATTTTTAAACGTAACAACAAGAACTATATATAGAAGCATAACTGATGACTTAAATGAAATAAAAGCAAAATTAAATAATGAAAAAATTCAACGTTCCAAATTACGTAAAGTATAAAGATGACGTGCAACAAAGCATAGACCGTGTGGTAGATAATCACCAAGATGAAGAACCTAATCAAGAATGGTCTCGCGACGAATTAATTATTTACTTCCTGCCTTTAGTTGAGGATATTGCAAGAAGATTTTCAACATCAGATCAAGCGTCAGGTATAATGGATATAACTGACTTAATACAAGATGGTTCTATAGGTTTGGTCCATGCTGTTGACCGAATAGATTGGGAAACAGTAAACATAAGTGCGGACAGACTTAATACTTTAAAATCTTTTTTATCTAAAAGAATTAAAGGGGCAATACGAAGAGCTATTGATATTAATAGAGGAGATATAAGAATACCAGAACATAAGCTCAATGAAATAAGACGTACTGAAGATGAGAACGACAAGATAGTACAAATGTTTTTTAATAGTATATTTTTAAGTATAGATTCCTATGCTACTGAAGATGAAAACATAATGTACGAAGTAGAAGACAAATCTGAAATATATAATATAGATTTAATGAATGCTTACTTGCTTACTTTAATGGATAAACATCTTAATGAAAAAGAATACGAAGTATTAAGAATGAGTTATGGATTAGATTGCGAAAAGCATTCTGCAAAAGATATAGCAGATAAATTAAATATAGAAGGTACAGCTAGCTATGTTAGAGTATCTCAAATAAAAAGAGAAGCGATAGATAAACTTATAGCAAATGTACACCCAGACCAAGTAATAGATTTTTTATAAACCATAAAACCCACACACACAATGAAACTACACGAAAAACTAAGTAAGATTCAAATTGAATTTAAATCAAAGAAAAGTAGATTTAATTCTTTTGGCAAGTACAACTTTAGATCAGCTGAAGATATACTTGAAGGTTTAAAACCTTTTAATGACAAGTACAATGTATACTTTAAAGTAGACGAAGAACTTATTGCCACTGATCCTGTACCAATGTTTAAATCAATAGCTACAATATCTGATGGAACAGATACCATATCTGCAACAGCTTTAGTGGGAGTTGACTTAAATCAAAAAGGGATGCAAGTACCTCAACAGTACGGCAGTGGTTCTTCATATGGAAAAAAATATGCGCTTGGAAATTTATTATTAATAGATGACACGGCTGATTCAGATGCAACCAACCAACACGGTAGAGCAGTAACTAAACCTAAATTAGAAGGCGTTGCTTTGGAAAAAGCAAAAGAATTTATTAAATCCGGCAAAGGAACTATTGAGGATATTAAAAAGAAATACGAAGTAGATCCTAAACTTTTAAAAACACTATAATGAAAAAGGCTCAGTTAAATGACATACTAAAAAAGCTAGAAGAAGATGAACTGTATTACGGTGATTTTGGAAAACAGTTTTTATCAAACTCTAACATAGGAACTCTTTTAACTGATCCCCTTATGTTACACCAACCGCAGCCTGCTAATCCAAATCTGGTAAAAGGAGCTTACTTCCACACATTAGTGTTGGAACCGGAAAAACTGAATAGGTACAAAATTATTGAAGCAAGAACCCGTAACAATAATGAGTACAAAGCTCTGACTAACCCAGAGATATGTTTACTGCAGCATGAAGCAGATATGCTACAAGCCTTGAATGAAACCCTTATGGCTAATGAAACAGCAAAAGGTTTGATACGCGACATAGATGTTGAGTACGAAATTCCAGGCCTCATAGAATTAGCAGGCGAATGGTGGAAGTGTAAAACAGATATTAAGAACAACACTCAAGGAATTATTGTTGATCTTAAAACATCTGGAGACATAACACGTTTTGAACAAAGCGCACGAAACTACAATTATGATAGCCAAGCATTTATATATTCAAGTTATTTTAATATGGATTTTATTTTCTTGGTTATAGATAAAAAAACAAAAAAAATTGGTATCTTTGACTGTTCCCCTCAGTTTCTCGAGCGTGGTAAGTTTAAAGTTGAGGAAGCCGCTGAGCAGTACAGATTGTACTATAAGGACCAGAGTTTTGATCCTAAGAATTATTTTATATCTAAAACACTTTAATTAATTAAAAACAACTAAAAATGGCAGGAATTATCAATGGTAGTATCAACCTTAGTATGATACCAAAAGACAAAATTATTGACGGTAAGAAAGGAAAGTATTTACCGATTACAATTACAATTAATGATGAACCAGATCAGTTTGGACAACAAGGACCAATCACTGTGTCTCAGTCAAAAGAAGAAAGAGAAGCCAAAGGCGATAGAGTATTCTTAGGCAACATTAATGTAGCGTGGACAAATGGAACATTTCCAGACAGAGTTCCTCGCGATGGACAACAGGCCGCAGCTCCTGCTCAACAAGCTGCACCAGCGGATGATCTTCCGTTTTAGTAAACTTTCATAATGTGTGTTAATAGGGGGAGTATAAAAGCTCCCTCTATTTTAATTAACCTTTAATTTTTTACCCGATGCAAACAGCGGAGATAAACGGATTTCAAATAGAACAATTCAACCAATATGATTTACCAGCAGGTAAGCCAGAAGGTATTTGTCCTATTTGTTCTGAACACAGAAAACCCGAGAATAGAAAAGCTAAATGCGCTTCTTATGATTGGGAAAGGGGCTTAGGCACTTGCCATCATTGCTCCAACACATTTCAACTTCACACATACCAGCGCAAAGGAAACGCTGAAAAGATCTACGTTAAACCAGAGCCAATACAACCTAAAGAAGTAAGTACTAAAGTTCAAGAATGGTTTCAAAGTAGAGGAATATCAAACGATACATTAAAAGCGCTTAAAGTTACTGAGGGCAGGGAGTTTATGCCACAAACTGGCAAAGAAGAAAATGCTATACACTTTAATTATTTTATGGGCGATGAGCTTATAAATGTAAAGTATAGAGATGGCAGAAAAAACTTTAAGCTTTACAAAGGCGCTGAAAAAGTTTTCTATAACATAAATGCAATAGTTGGATATGAGTATTGTGTGATTGTAGAAGGCGAGATGGATGCTCTTAGCCTACACGAAGCTGGAATACCAAATGTTGTATCTGTACCAAATGGAGCAACACTTGGCACAAATAACTTAGATTATTTAGATAACTGTATAGATTACTTTACTGATAAAGAAAAAGTAATACTAGCTTTAGACGGAGACGAGGCTGGCCAGGCCTTGCAAAACGAGTTTATTAGAAGACTCGGAGCTGAGGTTTGCTTTTTAGCAACTTTTGACGACTGCAAAGATTCAAATGAATATTTATTAAAACATGGAAAAGAAAGTCTGGCGCAGCGTATTACCGGTGCAAAGCCAGTCCCCCTCGAAGGAGTTACAACCTTCAAAGACATCGAAGATGAAATCACAGACTTCGTTAGGAACGGATTTAAACCTGGTTACCAAGTCGGATTATCTAATTTTGACTCTATATTTAGTACTTATACCGGTCAGTTTATTACTGTTACTGGGATCCCTAGTAGCGGGAAGTCTGATTTTGTTGATCAGATGGTTGTTGGGTATAACATGAACTATGGCTGGAAAACAGCTTTTGCTTCACCAGAAAACGCACCAACATATTTACACGCTCATAAGCTAATGAGGAAAGTATGGGGAGATATGCCATCTAAAGAAGATATTGGTAATGGCAAATGGAACCAAGTGGCTGAACATTGCAATTCTAACTTCTATCATATAGACATGGATAGATATAGTTTAGAAGGAGTGCTTAGAAAAGGCGCAGAGCTAGTTAAGCGTAAAGGAATTAAATGTTTAGTTATTGATCCTTTTAATAAGGTTAGAGATTATGACGGCAATTCTGGAGATGTTAATGCCTATACTCTTGAATACTTGACTAAGATTGAAATATTTGCAAAGAAGTATGATGTACTAGTTATTATAGTTGCTCACCCAACTAAAATGTATAAGGATGCTAATGGCAAAATTGAAGAGCCTACTATGTACAACATAAAAGGTGGTGGCGAATGGTATGATGCTTCTTACCACGGTTTATTGGTTCACAGAGATTATGAAAACAAAACTGTTAAAGCTAAAGTACTTAAAGTTAAGTTTCAAAACTTAGGCGAGAATGGAGCTGAAGCTCATTTCAAATGGGAACACAAGTCAGGGTGTTTCTTGCCAATAAGAGACCCTAACCAGTCTATAGCTGACAAGGACGCAATGCCTTGGGAAATGTAATGGGGAGCGGATTAAAAAATAAAAAGAAAAACAATTTGCCAGATAATTATATTGCAAATAAAGAAGAAGCTTCTGCGTACAAGTGGTGCTTACATAACAATATAAGAATAGGTCTTCAAGCAATAGATTACGTTCAGAACCCTGATAAATGGAAGATAGCCATAAGTATAGGGGAAAACTATAAAGCTTTTCATTTGTCCCCTAGTGTATATACAAAAGACAATGTATGGCCGGAGTATTATAAAGCATGCTTATATTATTACAATAAACACAATAAATAATGAATATACAAGAAGAGTACAACAAATTAATGTCAGAAGTCTTATATCAAGGCAAAAAGAAAAGTGATCGCACTGGCACGGGCACGCTAAGCGTATTTGGTAGAACAATAAGACACGATATGAGCGAGGGCTTTCCTTTACTTACTACAAAGAAAGTTTGGTTCAATGCTGCTTTAACAGAAATTCTATGGATTTTACAAGGCAGAACAGATGTAACTTACTTGCAAAACCACAAAGTGCACTATTGGGATGCTGATTATGAAAGATCAGGAAGAACAGACAACACTTTAGGACCTGTATACGGGAAGCAATGGCGCGATTTCGGCGGCGTAGATCAGCTTAAAAACCTTTTGGCAGATATTAAGTCTAATCCTGATTCAAGACGTCTTATAGTGAGCGCATGGAACCCCATTGAAATGCCAGATATGGCTTTACCGCCTTGTCATTACGGTTTTCAAGTTTATATTAATGATGGTGTTATAGATTTAATGTGGCAACAACGTTCTGTAGATATATTTTTAGGTCTGCCTTATGATATTGCAATGTATGGATTACTATTAGAGTTCTTAGCTAAAGGTAATGGTTTAAAAGCAGGCTCATTAATTGGACAACTTGGAGATTGCCATCTTTATAGCAATCATATAAAGCAAGCATCAGAGCAATTAGAAAGATATATGTATGAGTTACCAACAATTCAGGTAGAACACGGTTTATATCTTGACAACGATGCTATCTTTATGCCAGTACATAATTCCGTATCTTTAATTAATTACAAATCACACCCTGCAATCAAGGCTCCTTTGTCTGTAGGATAAAACCAAGCAATATGTTTTACATCTACCATATCCCCGGTAAGAAGATAGGCGTAACACGTAATTTAAATAAACGCGTTACTGAACAACAAGGCTATAAAAAAGGCGAATACGAAGTCTTAGAAGAGTCTGAAGATATAAGCTATGTATCTAAAAAAGAATTAGCTTTACAAAGAGCCTACGGCTATAAAGTAGATAGGCAATTATATTCTGAATTAAATAAAATCAAATCTAATAAAATGAAACTAAACGTAACGGAACAAACAACAACTTTCCCTATGCCTTTAAATAAGCTTAAAGGACATTTGATGGACAACAAAGGACTTAAGTGGGAAACATCATTAGGTGAGTTTAAAATTTCTAAAAAAACAATTGAATGGCTATTGCATAATGCTAGGCCTAGTATGTACAACAACGATAGATGTTTTATTTATAATAAAGCATATCACGAGGCGTTTATAGCTGAACCAGCCTTAGAACCTACTCATACTAAGTTTGAATTAATTAGACAATGGGCTCAAGAACGTGGAATATATGATAAAGGAGATACAAAAACGCAGTATATTAAATTACTTGAAGAAACTGGTGAATTGGCTAAAGCAATTCTTAACAATGACAGACCAGAAATTATTGATGCTATTGGGGACTGCGTTGTGGTTCTTACTAATCTTGCCAAGCTCGCTAATCTTAATATTGAAGATTGCATCGATAGTGCTTATAACGAAATATCTGCAAGAAAAGGAAAAATGATTAATGGCACTTTTGTTAAAGAAGAAACTCTTAAACATAAAGAAATAAACTTTCACTTATAATGTCTACTAAAAAAGAAATTACATTTCGCGATCCGGTTATAGAAAGCGTTGTAGATAAGTTTGTTGAAAGATCTAACGTAGGTTTTAAAAAGTATGGTGTTACTCTTGATCAAGATCCTGGCGATCTTAATGTTTGGATGACACACTTGCAAGAAGAACTTATGGATGCGGTTAACTATATTGAAAAGCTTAAACGTGTTACCACTGAAGTTTTACAAGATAAGCTTGTAGAAAAGTATGAAGCGTCTCATGACGGTCATATGTTAGACAATGATGACTTATGGCAATAAAAAGAAGGAGTAAAAAAAGAGGTCCGGTAAGAGCAAAGAAAGTATCATTTGATGGTATTGACTTTGCGTCGGGGCTTGAAAAGTATATGTATATGGTTTTGAAAAAAGCTAAGATACGATCTAAGTATGAAGGAGAAACATTTGTTTTGTTAAATGGTTTTCATTTTGAAAACGAGGTTTATGAGAAACAATCAAATGGCAAAGGTGATTATATAAATAGAGGTAGTAAAAGAATATTACCTATTAAGTATACACCAGATTTTATAGGCGATGACTTTATAATAGAAACCAAAGGTAGGGCAAACGAATCATTCCCAATGAGATGGAAGTTGTTTAAAAAATTAGTAGGTGAACAATTTCCTAACATTACTTTATATAAGCCACAAAATCAAAAAGATTGCGACAGAACTGTAGAATTAATATTAGAAAAAAGAAATGGAAAGAAATAAACCAGCTAATATTAAGCAACAAAAAGCCATATCAAAATCAATGTACCAGAAAAGAAAGGTAGATCAATTTGTTAAATGGAGTTTTAAAATAAAGAATAAGGTCTACTGGCGTGAATTAGTTGACTTACAAAATCAATTAGGAATTAAAGTAGAATAATTATGAGAGACTTTGAATTAACAATAGGACTTTATCCAGGCATTTTGTTAGGAATTAGAACCTATGCGCAGCCAAACTCAACGTTACATGTGTTATATTTACCATTCGTAGATATATGTTTAGAGTTATTTGACGATGAATAATGACAAATCCGCCACTATAGAATGGTGGGTAGATGATATGCTTACAGAAATGAAAGCACTAAAAAATAAGGGGGTCACTAAAAAAGACCTCCTTTTATACCTCGACTCGTGGGAGTCAACATTAAGAACAATAAAAACAATAACAAACGACTAATGGGATTATTTACACCGAGAATTGAGTACAAGCCTTTTGAATATCCAATCTACTTTACTGAAGGTTGGTTAAAACAAGCGCAAGCATTTTGGTTACACACTGAGATTAGCATGTCAGGAGATGTTAAAGACTGGAACGAAAAGCTAACAGCTGAAGAAAAAAGTTTAGTAGGTAACATACTACTAGGCTTTGCACAAACAGAATGCGCAGTATCTGACTACTGGACACAAAAAGTAGTTGGTTGGTTTCCTAAGCATGAAGTACAACAAATGGCCATGATGTTCGGTTCTCAAGAAACAATCCATGCAGTTGCTTATTCTTATTTAAATGAAACACTTGGACTTGAAGACTTTAAAGCTTTTTTACAAGATGAAGCTACAATGGATAGGTTTAATAACTTGGTTGCGTATGAAGGAACGGATACGAAAGGTATTGGTACATCTTTGGCAGTCTTTTCCGCCTTTGCGGAGGGAGTAAGTTTATATTCTGCTTTTGCAGTATTATATAGCTTCCAGCTAAGAAACCTTTTGAAAGGTATTGGACAACAAATGAAATGGAGTGTAAGAGATGAATCATTGCATTCTAAAATGGGTTGCCAGCTATTCAGACATATGTGTGAAGAAGACAAAGAATTATTAAACATTTGCAGAGAAGATGTTGTAGTCGCAGCAACTTCAATGCTACAAGCAGAAGAAAATTATATTGACAGAATGTTTGAAGCAGGAGACGTAGAAGGTATTAAAGCTTACGATCTCAAACAATTTATTAGAAAAAGACTTAACGAAAAACTTGTTGAACTTGGATACGTCGACCTTGGGTCCTACTTTGCATTTGACGAAAAAGGATCAAAAAATCTCGACTGGTTTTATCACCTTACAGGTGGCGTTACTCACACTGACTTTTTTGCTACTCGTCCAACGGATTATAGCAAAGCGGGTGAAGGAGAAGACTTTGAGGACATATGGAATTAACTAAATTAAATAAAATGAAAGAACAGACTTTATTAGAAATGAAAAACAAAATTGAAATGCTTGGCGGCTTAGTACAGCAAGTGATTCAAGAAATGAGTAACCTAAAAGATTTATCTATAGGTAGCTTAGAAACAATCAAAAGAATGCCTGGATATAAAGAAGCTATAGACCAGTTAATAGAAGAGTCGAACAACAAAAAAGAAGATAAGTAATGAGCTGGAACAACGACTGGGTTAAAGGAGTAGACTATCCCTCTTGGGGAAACACTGAGGTGTATAAAAAAACAATATCTGGGGGGTATTTAATGGCTGGCGAAACACCAAAAGACGCTTATATGCGAGTAGCAAACACTGTTGCAAAGCGGTTATATAAGCCAGAATTGGCGGATAAGTTCTTTCAGTACATATGGAAGGGGTGGCTAAACTTAGCTTCACCAGTACTATCTAATACGGGTACGGATAGAGGTTTACCTATATCATGCTTTGGTATTGATGTAGGGGACAGCATTGCCGATATTGGTCAAAAGAATTTAGAAATGATGTTGCTTGCAAAGCACGGAGGAGGAGTTGGTATAGGTATAAATATGATCCGTCCAGCTGGTGCTAAAATCACCGGTAATGGTACGTCAGACGGAGTAGTTCCTTTTTGTAAAATATATGATTCAACTATATTAGCTACTAATCAAGGAGCGGTTAGACGAGGGGCGGCTAGTGTTAATATTAACATTGATCATAAAGATTTTGAAGAGTGGTTAGAAATTAGAGAACCAAAAGGAGATGTAAATAGACAATCGCTTAACCTACACCAATGTGCAGTTGTTGGAGACAAGTTTATGAGAAGACTTGAAGAAGGCGACGCTGAGGCTAGAAGAAAGTGGAGTAAACTATTACAAAAAAGAAAAGCTACAGGAGAACCATATGTGTTATTCAAAGGCAACACAAACAAAGCAAACCCTGAGGCATATAAAAGAAATGGATTAAAAGTACATATGACTAACATTTGTAGTGAGATTGCATTACACACAGATGAAAATCATAGTTTCGTATGTTGCTTGTCATCATTAAATCTTACAAAATATGAAGAGTGGAAAGATACTAATCTTATTTATGACGCGATTTGGTTCCTTGACGGAGTCCTTGAAGAGTTTATACAAAAGGCTAAAGGCCTTAAAGGATTTGAAAACTCAGTTCGTTCTGCAGAAAAAGGAAGAGCGCTTGGCCTTGGAGTCCTTGGGTGGCACACTTACCTCCAACAAAACGGAATACCTTTCGAAGGGCTTCAAGCTCAATTTGAGACTAGGAGAATATTTAGCCAGATTAAAATCGAAAGCGAGAGGGCATCGAGGGCACTTGCCGAGGTATACGGAGAACCTCTTTGGTGTCGTGATACTGGATTTAGGAATACTCACCTTAGGGCTATTGCACCTACTGTATCAAATAGTAAACTATCTGGGAATGTGTCTCCAGGCATCGAGCCTTGGGCTGCAAATGTATTTACAGAGCAGTCTGCAAAAGGTACGTTCATACGTAAGAACAAAGAATTAATAAAAGTTCTTAAAAAAGTAGGTATTGACACAGAGGAAACGTGGAATAAAATACTTGAAGATGGTGGAAGTATTCAGGGCATAAATATTTTAGATGATTGGGGATATATAAATAAAAAATTAGTATATTTACCAGATACATCAGAACAAGATATGTTAAATGGTTATGACGCTGTTAAAGATGTATTTAAAACGTTCAAAGAAATAAACCAGTTGGAATTAGTTAATCAAGCTGGTATACGTCAACAATATATAGATCAGTCAGTAAGTTTAAACTTAGCTTTCCCGTCTACTGCAACACCAAAGTGGATTAATCAAGTTCATTTTGAAGCATGGAAAAAAGGAGTGAAGACTTTATACTACACAAGAACTGAATCAGTATTACGAGGAGATATTGCTGCAAAAGCTATGGATCCAGATTGCCTATCGTGTGATGGGTAAAAAAAAATCACGGAGTAGTTACCCGTGACTTTAGTTAGTTTAGTTGTTCATATTAAACGCCGTTGATTAATTTCTTCGGCGTTTTTTATATTATGCTATACACTGTTTTATTTTTGTTTCTCGAAGCTTTTAAATTGCGCTTTCTGTTTTTCCCAGGACCTACGTAACTAACGTGAACCCAGTCAGGATTTTCATCCGTTCCAAATTCCCATATAAGTTGGTCGTACTCAAGGTTATCTTTGATGTAATTAAACATCTCTGCGTTCGTTTTAAAGCCGTGTGTGTCATCCAAATCCATTGCCTGACCATAACAGTGCTGAGAATTTTTAGAGCCTCCTATGGCTTTGTTTAGTTCTGGTGAGCGAAAGAAAGAATTAATCCTAATTGGACCTCCAGCCCATTTTCTTAGTGGTTCAAATACATGATAAGCTAGATCCCTAGCATTTTTAACTTCATAAGCGCCAGGTTTGTTTTCAATGCCTAACCTTTGTGCTGTGTTTGAAGCTGTAAATTCTTTAAAAGATATATGATCACTAATTATCATTTTTTACGTCTTTTATATATTTCAATCCACTTGCTAATAGTATACCCAATGGAGGCTATTAACAATACAATCTTCAATCCCATTTCTACATTAGAGAATGATACGAGTAATGACACGGTGTTTATCATGTATATTTTTAAATCTTCCATTAGTGGTTTCATTGGTGCATATTATATTTTTACACTTAATTAGTTTATTTTACTATTGCCTTCCTGTTTTTCTTCCAACACTTCTACCCGCCGCTCTTCCTAATGTTCTTCCTTTTTTAGTAGATTTTTTAGCTTTTTCAATTTCTGGATCTTTTAAGCCTAAGTCCCAAGTGTTATATCCTAAAAATAAAGCTGCTCTTTGCCAAGTTTCTGCTTCTTGTTGAGTCGCCGCTTTTAAGTTTGATGCCTTTGTAAATATTCTATCTAACGGGACATTAAGTGCGGCTGAAGTTAAACTTCCGGCAATGCCATAATAAGGGTGGTTTGGGTTATCGTATCCAATTTCATCTAAAATCTTTTTATTGTACTTGTAAGATTTCATTGCACTGTGTATTTTTCTAGCCTTAATTCCAATTGCTGGAGAAACATTTAAAAGTTCAATTATTACTTTTGTGTCGTCACCAGTCCAGCCTTTATCGTTTTCTTTTTTCCAAGTAATCAATGCGTTTTTTAATGATGCTATAGTTGCACCTCCGATACCCGAGCCTCTTAAAACTCCATCAAGAACACTATTTATTGCTCTTTCTGTTTTTGTATTTATTAATCTTTGGTCATCTTCATCATCGTCATCAAGTCCTGTTAAAGCAAATAACGCATTTTGAAAAAACGAAAATATCATATTTTGTATTGTAGAGTAATAAACTATTCTTGATAAATTAGCCTTTCTACTTCCTCTACCGTTTATTAAGTCTAAAGCGGCTTTTTTGGTGAGCCTTGTCATTTGCATAGGAGTATTTTGGAATGCTAAAAATAGCCTACCAACTACACTAACTTGTTGGTTTGAAAGTAAATCTTGTCTTGAAGACTGCTGTGTTTTTTCAGCAAGCTCTTGAAAATCTAAAAACGCTTGTTCAGCAGCATTCGCTGATGACATTCCTTCTTTTAAATATTTTTGCTCTCTATTGTATAAAAATGGAGCTCCCCCTGTTGCGATAGCAAAGTTGTCTCCGTATTTGGTTAAAGAAAATCCTTTTTCAAGAATGTAAGACAATAAAGCTTTATTTTTATTTTTGCTGCCTTGCATTCTAGCCGCTAATTCAGATTCATTAATATCCGTTTTTAAGCCTTGTCTGCGCTCTTTCATCCAATCTGAGTTAAATATTTTAACCCAATATTCTGCATATTTTTTTGGATCAGCTAACAGTTTAGCTTGAGCAATAGGATTGTTTTCTTCCCAGTTTGTAAAGTTAACTATAGATAGTTGTTGCAACAGTGCCGATCTAACATTAAAGAACATGGTCGTTGCCACAGAACCCCTAACCCAATTTAAATATTTATTTGCTAACTGATTAGATCCTATTTCTCTCGCTTGACCTTTTTTAATTCTGTAAAGCATATCTTCTAAGGCAGACCTTAAATTTGGACCGTAGGCTGCTTCTATTTTATTTAAATTATCTTCAGAAAATATAATATCAGCATTTACAATAAACTCTTCAAATATTCTAGCCCTACCAATTTTGCTTAGTATTTCTTGAAGATCCATTTCAATAGTGCTAGCCGTCCAATCATCCGCAGGCTCTAGCCAGCTTTCTTTTTTGTTTGGCACGTTGATTAACTCTTCCGCAAATTTTAAAAGCTTGGGATTTTTTATTACAGATTCAAGCAACCCTTTTTTATCAGCGGCATTTATACCTGGTATGTCATAACCAAGCTTGGTCCACATATATACTCTTACTGCAGCATCATTATTGTAATATTTATAAGTGCTTTCTGCTCTAAGTTTTTTGTTTATACCTTTATTTGCTTTTATTAAATTGTAATAAGAACTTTTAATTAATTGTCTTTCGGAGTTTAAATTATAATTAGCTCTTGCTAGTGGTTTTAAAAGTTTTTCTTCAAAAAATTTCATATCAGCATCACCTTGCTTACCAGAACCTAAAAAGTTGTACAACATACCAACTAAATCATCCGCTGAAGGCGGCACAAAAACTTTAAGTTTTCCTTTTTTCTGGCCAATTAATTTTGCTGTAGCTTTTGAAATAATTGTTTTAGCTGCAATACCTTTCTTTCTTTCAAGCATTTCGTTAAAAGTGCTGTTCATTGATTTTGCAGATTTAGAAGGTCTTATATTAGCCGAGCTAGATCTGTCAAAATTATCAAAGGTAATATCCTCTTTTCCTTGTGTTATGTATTTTGTAGTTAACCCTGGGAATTTTGATTTTATATAAGAATTATAATACCTATATAAAGGATCCATTCCTAACTCAAAATCAACCGGAAACTTTTGCGTTAATTTTCCTTTAGTTAAAATATTATCAAATTCTTTTGGAACCAAAGCAACCCTTGAGCTATTAAGCGCGCTTTTTATTTGACCTATTGTAATGCTAGAGTCTATCCCCATTACGTAAGAAGCTATCGCCCTTGCTAAGTAGGAACTAGGAGTAACATGCTCATATACATAATAAGATGATTTCAAACCGGGTATTTCAACTATATACTCAAGATTAGCGGCTATTTTAAGGGTCGACCCCATTGTAGACAATAATGCTTTAAGAGTTATTCCTAATTCTTTAACGCTCATTGAATTTAAACCGCTATTTTCAGATTGCATAGAATCTTTTAAAAAATTAATTAAATCTAAAATTTCTTTTTTTGCATCCTCAGATCTGTCGTTTCTTTCTTTAATATTCATTTTAGAAGGATCCACAATTTCATCCATAGAAAAAGCGCTTGCTCTTTGCGGATCAAATTTACCTTTTACATTTTCTTCATTATAATATATAGACTTACCTCCAACAACTTCTTTTAATTCAAAACCGGCTATTTCTTCTTCGGATAATCTATTGTTTTTTTCAATAAATTCCCTGTGCAAGGTTGTATTGTTAAACAAATAACTATTTTTACCATTTGCAAAAGCCCTTCCTAATAAAGAAAGCGTTTTTTTAGCTGCTTCAACTGGTGTAAGCTTTTTACTATCAATAAACCAATTATTAACTTTATTTAAAATTTCTACTGCTTGATAAAAATTTAATTTAGGGTCTACTTCTTCAGCAGTTAATTTAAGTAATGAATTTATATTATCTGAAGCCGTTTCTTGCTCAAAAATAAGGTTGTTTATAAATGTAGCAAATTTTTCGCCTTTAGACCCTTTTTTTATTTGAGCTATTTTCTTTTGATAAATTTTCCAAGCTCTTCTTGTATAAAATTTTTCAAAAACATTAAAAATTTCTTGTTTAATTTCATCTCTTATATTAGAATTTGCATAAACTTCATCCCAAATATTATTAATAAAATCGGTTGTAAAAGTTCTATTACTAGAAAATAATTTAAAAGAAAATTCATTAACAGAAGCATTGTCCGCTCCTAAAAATTCAAACTTTTCTAAATCATTCATTTTATCCTTAAGTAAAATTCTTAATCCTGATTTTGAAAGTTTAATGTTGCCTCTTTCAATGCTTTTCGCCACTGTTTCTGCAACACTACCGCTAAATTCTATCCCATACACAGAAGCATACTCACCTATTGTTTCAGAAATTGGGCCGCCTTCAATAATGTCTTCTTGTAATATTTCAAATCCAACCTCCGCGGCTAATTGCCTTGACAATGAGTCCAGCGCGTTTACTTTTATCTTATTTCTTAAAGCTCCGTCTTGAAAATGATAATCAACGTATTCGTTTTCTTTTAATATTTCTTTTATTTTTGGGTTTCGAATAATCATTTCAGGACCCGAAGTTAATCCTCTACCAACTGCGTTATCTCTGTCTATTTTAAGCTTATTGCCGTTTGCATCAACCCAATCATATTTATAGGTGCTTATTCTTGTTGGAGCAATCCATTCGCCATTAACTCTTTTTAATATGCCTTTTCTAAAAAATGGATGTTTAGATAAAAATGTAGTAGTAAAATTATCTAATATATTTTCTCTATTTTTTATTAAAAATTGCTCTAAGTCTTGCTCCTTAATATATTTTGCAATAGGTTTTCTTAAAGATTCAGCTAAATCTGCTTTGATATTATTTATATATTCAGCAGAAGTTCTATTTTTTGATTGCCCTTTTGTAAAATCCTTAGAAGCTAAAGAAGCAAATTTTGTAACCGAAGAAGTTATTTCTTGAATTAACTCTGATGGAAATATTATTTTTTCTTTTAGCTTTGGTTTTATTTTTTTTGGTTTTTCTTTTGCAATTTCTTCAGAAACCAATATTGCATCTTCAGCTGTTTCTGTAGCAACAACATCTTTAACTTCTGTAACATCGGATTTAAACGTGCTTGCTTCGTCTTTACCTAAAAGCTGGTTTGCTAAAGTAATACTTCTTGCTGCTAAATATTTATTTATATACGCAGCTAATGGCACACCTTTGTTTTCTTCAGGTTTATATTTTAAAGCCAACCCCATAACCCCATAGGTGGGGTCATCTAATATACTAGCTACTAAATCTTCTTTATAGGTTGTAAAACCAGGTCTATCTCTATAACGCTGAGCAATTTTGTTAGCCATAGGCTTATACTCGTCCATTATTTCATATATACCAGCGATGCCTTGTTCGTCGTATATTTTTTGAACTTTATTAGAGGCGTCTTCCGCAAGAGAAAACATGATTTTGTCAGTGTCATCATCCATTGCAATTTTAACGCCTGACTTTAAATAAGCTTTGCTGTAATTTTTTAAATAATCAAATACATTTTCCGTTGTATTTAATTTAGCAAATAAATTAAAATTAGGAGAAACTATTTTAGCTACATTGTTAAATAAATTTCTTATTTCATAGTTAGTGTTGAAATCATCTAAACTAAGAGCGCCAAGTTGAATGGCATCGGATATAGCTACAAAAGTTTCCTCTATATTATATTCTTTTTTTATTTTTTCTTTTTCAATATAATCCTCAAAATTTAATTTAGATTTTTGCGATTGCAATTCAATTTCTTCATAAGAAATATCATTGCCATTTTTATCAAAATAATTAGTATATAAATCAAATCGGCTTTGCAAATCCTTTAAATTCTTTTCAGATATATTCCCAGCTTGTTGTTTTTCTTTTAATGTATTAGTTATTGTTTCTTGAAAGCTATTTAAGCTAGTCCTAAGGCCTTCGTTGACGCTAGATAGTTTTTCGCTTGTCAATTTAATATGGAGTAGCTCGTGTACAGGTGAAACAGCCGCATAAAGGCCTGCTGATTTATTTTCAGATATTTGCCTAAACACATTTTCTGTATTTAAATAAATATTTTTACCATCAACAAAAGCGTTTGCGTTCATGATCTCCGCAGCCTCGTCTTGCTTCATTCCTTTATTGACGGCTTTTTGGAATAACTGAACTGCTTCTAACGCATTAATCTCTATTACATTACCGCCTTTTGGCATTAATTCTTTTATGAGCTCTTTGTTGTAATTGTATAAAGAAATAGCAAAAGCTTGATCAGCATCATTACTTTCTTCTAATTTTTGATTTAAAATATTGCCTTTTTCAAAATCAAGTGTTTTATATTCTTGCGATGCCTCATTAAAAAGTTTATTTTTTAATTGAGGGTCTAAGCTTGACGAAGCAATCTCTTGTATTGCTTTTATTTTTTTTCTTTGCTTATTTGCAATATTAAAAACTTCTTCAAATTGCTTTTGAGAAAGCTTATTAACCTTATGTAAATTAAGCGCATCTTTTATGCCTGCCTCCTCTAATATTTCATTTCGCCTTGCGTTAAGCTTTTTTCTATCTGATTTGGCTACTGAATTATTATTTAAATTTTCGGTAATTGATATTAATTCGTTTCTTAATTTTCTATTTTTGTTAATATCGTCTAAAGTATTTAATTCGCTTTTAGCAATATTATATATATTATTTGTGTGCGCTGGTCCACCAATAGCCGCCGAAGTTATTGCTGTTTTTACAAAAAACTCTTTATTTATACCCTGTACAAGGCTTTTGTCTTCTTTAAGTATAGATATATCAGATAGATTCTGAGCAAGTTGCGTTAAGGTTTCTTCGGCTTCTTCTATTGCTACCCCCTTTAAAACTTGAGTTCCAGCAAATGAAAGCTTTTTAAGAATATTTTTATTCGCAACTTTAGCAAAGTCACCAATACCATTAACTATTCTTAAAGAACCAAAACTTTCAGCGGCGGCTTCTGCTGTGCCGTAAATAAGAGCGCTAGCTGCCATTTGCAGCGAAGAGTAATTTAAATTATCTTGATAAAAATTTATTTGATCTTGAATTTGTTTTCTTTCAAATTCATACTCAGCGGTTAATAATTTTTCTTTTAACAAAGGTACTGCAGTAACTGCATCTTTTTTAGCAGAAGCAATATCCGCATATTTGCCCCCTCCTGAAGTTGTGAAAAATATACCTCTTGACAAGTTTGTCAACGCTTTTTTAGTAGCAATTTGAACGGCTTTACTTGCTCCTTTTGTTATTATTCCTCCCGCTCCAGGGAGTAAAGCAGCCGCAATGCTTAAACTATTATCAGCTAAAGTTTCTGCGGCGAACGTAGAAAAATTATCTAAACTTAAATCTTTAAAATCAACCGTCTTTACAAAATCTTTTTCAATGTCTTGAGACAACGACCTGTAATAGTTGATAGCATCGTCTTGAAGTATTTTAGCTTTGGTGTCTAATAAAATGTTATCATCATTAATTAAAGCTTCCAAAGCTGTAGCCCCTAGTACAGCTGCCCCAGCGCCGGCTTTTTCTAATTGTTTAAAAAATCTTTGGCCTATACTATATTCAAGCTTTAATGCTTTTAAACCAGACGCTATATCATTTGAATTTTCAATAACAGGTTTTAATTCTTGAAGATTTTTATTAAAAGAGTCTAACTCTTGCAAAATAGATTGTCTTTCAACATTATATTCCTCAAAATTAATTTTACTTTCTGCATTTTCAATTTTTGCAACAATATTTTTATATTGCTCAATAACTTTTGGAGAATGCTCAGAGTAGCCCAAATCATTTATAATTGGACCGCCATAAAGTTCTTCTAGTTCTTTTAGCTCAGCAATAGCTTTATTTCTTTCAGCAAATTTAGGCTCAAATTTATTTTTAAAAGAAGTTTGTTTTTCTTCTATTAATTCACTGTTGTCGAATAAATCTACTACATTTTTTTCTTTATTTTCTAGAACCCCTTGCACTTGCATGCGTTCTTCTTCCGTAAGATCTTTAAAAAAGTTTTGAGCCTTATTATACTTTAAAGAAGATAATATAGAATTCTTAGCGTCTTCATTTATATTTAAAGAACCAGTATTTTCATAATTTTTGTACTCTTCAAGTTTTCCGCTTGACTTTAAGTAATTTTCTAAATCTTCTTCGTAAGTATTTAGGTATTTTTTAGTAGGAGCTGCGCCTGGCCCAATTGCAGGAAAGTATTCAAAAGGCCTTTCAATTTTGGAAATATTAAAATATTTTTCAGCAAACGTGGATTGAATTTCATCGTCGGAAACGGAAACAGCGTTAAAATAATTTTTTGATAATTCCGCTTTTTCGCTTTCTGTAAATACTTTTTTTACTTTTTCAGTATATTTTCTGCTTAATTCTTGGCGGTCTTTGTATGGTAATTTCTTTTTTTCCTCTAAGCTAATTTCTTGCAAATCCAAAGAACCATCTTCCAATGCTAACTCCGTATCTGGAGCTGTTGTTCCGCTCGGAACATTTGCACCCTCCACCGCATTGTTGTTTTGGGTGATCAGCTTTCCCTCCTCCTTAACAGGATCAGGAGATTTAACTTTAATTCCAGCTTTATTTATATACTCTTCAATAGATAAATTAGACGCTTGCGCCGCCTTATTTATTTGATCTAATGATACGTCTTGATCGTTATATTTAAACATTTAGCACTATTTAATTATTATTGTTTTATTACTGGCAACTCGAAAACGTCAGGATGGTTAGCGCCTATAGCAATTTTGATTTTTTGCTGTATACTAGGCAATGTTTCGGTGAACATTAAATCTTGTACATAATTATCGAATCCTTTAGTGGGATTATACACCTTGTAACCCGTAATTTTACCGGCACCATATATTGGAGACGCTGTTAAACCATATTGAGTAATTTTAGATTCAAATTCCTCAGTAGCTAAATCTTTAAAAATTTTAGCTCCTGGGTTTGTAACATTTTCAAAAATGGTGCCACTTTTAAGTTTATCTAAGAAAAATTTTGCTTGTTTAACTTCCTTTGTCTCCCCTGCCGGTGTGTCTGTTTTAGCGGTAGGTTGTAATGGCGGAAATGCGTTTTTAAATAAATCAACATAACTATCCGCAACAAATTGCTTTAAATTCTCAATAGCTTCCTCATCGGTGGTTACCCCAAACTTGTCCTTAGCAATATTTATTATTTCAGACTTTGTTTTGTCTTTATAAGTTTGATCTTGTATTGGCCCTGTTTTTAGTTGGCTATTTGACAATGAGTCAAATAAGAAATCATCCCCGGTATCTTTGTTATTTAACCTCTGCTCTATTTTGCCTTTTAATAATAGCTGTTTGCCTTCATTGAAATCATAACCTATTTTGCCGTCTTTAGTTACTTTTGTTGAAGCTGCAATTTTATCAGCCTCATTAAATAAGTTTTCGTAGTCAGCAGAAGCGGTGTAGATAAAATTATTAACTAAATTTTCTAAACCCTCACTGTCAATTTGTTCTTTTTTGCCATTAAGCTCATACTCATATAACCCCTCGCCAACTGGTTTTGAGGTTTTTAATATAGCCGCAGCTTTTTCTTTTAACTCCGGGTCATTTACAGGGCTAAAACTTCCGTCTTTATAATCTTCAGCAATCACACCTAATACTTGGGTATCGCGTAATAGTGTTTGTTTTAATTTTGCAGGCTTGGTAATTAAATCGTTTCTATCAGTAATAAACTGCATCTTTTGATTAAGATCTAACGGTCCCGCTTCAGTTTCTTCTTTAATAGTGTTAACATAATTTAATCTATATGAATCAGATATGTTTTTAGCACCGCTTTCCCAACTTTTTAAATAGCCAGCATTAGAAATATCAAAACTCTTAAGGCCGGCTTCAAGATTTTTTTCAGCTTGTTTGTTTGCTTCTTCTTTCTGTTTTGCGTCTTCAGCGGCAGCTTTTTTAGCAGCTTCAGCAGCGGCTTTTTCTTTTGCTACTTTAGATGCTACGGCTTTGTTTAGACCAGGAGTAAATCCTTCTGAAAAAGATTTTCCGTAATCTACGAACTGTTTGCTTTGCCCAGCAGAAACTCTGCTAGCTAATTCTGGATTGTATGTATTTGCCATATTTTTTTATATTTAATCCAATCCTCCTGCGAAGAATTGAGCAGCGCCGCCTGCCATTTTTCCTAATCCGCCGACCAATGCTTGAGTAGCTTGCTGCCTAGCTTGATCAGCTCTTAATTTATTTTGTGAAGATATATCTAATAATGTAGAAGTTCTTCCAAATTCACTTTGTTGTACGTCCATTGCGCCAGCGGCTTCTTGAAGGTTTAATTGCTGCTGAGCTTGGGCATAAGCCATTTGGTTGGCTGATTCTTGGGCGCCTATAGAAGCTGATGCTTGTATTAAATTTTGTGATTGTTGATTAGCCATAGCTTGAGCCAATGCGCTGGCACCCATGCCTCCTCCTCCACCTCTTAAAGCATCCAAGGTATTAGCTAAGCTTTGCTGTTGTTGCTGTGAAACAAACTCTGCTTGTTGCGTATTTACGCGCAAATCTTCTAAAGGATTGTCTATGTTGGCGTATTCATTTACAAAATTAAATTGCTCGTATTCACCGATCCTTTGCTGTAATTTTCTGCCGGCTTCCTTTTGGGCTCGTCTTCTGGCTCTGCCGCCAAACAAACTTCCGGCAAAGCCTGCAAGTCCTTCTACGGCTTCGCCTATTCCGCCTATTTGATCTGAATTTAATGCCATTTTTTATATTTTAATTACTACTTACAAATATTTCTGAGTT